>PVMK01122982.1_pt1 | contig 56454 bp, 49 predicted proteins | sample 1853481 | NCBI WGS metagenome assembly PVMK01 (sample SAMN08533507, study PRJNA380276) | Marine sediment metagenome, whole genome shotgun sequencing project.
GTAATAACATTTAGAGGAATTAAAAAGGATTTATAATTTCTTATAAACCCTTGTTTTTATTATGGTAGCGGGGGCAAGATTTGAACTTGCGACCTTCGGGTTATGAGCCCGACGAGCTACCAGACTGCTCCACCCCGCATCAAGTTTTTCAAATACCGTTTCTAACGGAACGGGAATAATTAGTCAAGGGATTTCTGTCAACTTTACCAAACTTTTTATAATTAGTTGCTGAAGACGACGATACTCTTTTTCAGATATGTTGGTTCGGTCTGAGTGCAGAAGCACCTGCTTGTTGCGGCTGGTATGTCCGGATACGATTTCTAAAGAGGATTTTGGGACTCCTAAAGCTTTTGCCAGAAATTTAATACCCATCCGGTTGGCGGCGTTGTTCACGGGAGGGGCGGTAAGTTTGACTTTCAGCGCGTCATCGTGAAGCCCGGCGAGCATGTTTCTGGAGGAGCGCGGCTGTACCAGAACCTTGAATACGACACCCCGGGGATTTTTTTGGATACTTAACATTTTTGTAACGTTCAGCCACCAAGGCACTAAGCCACAAAGGTTACAATATATTTCTATGGATGTTGTGTCTAATACGATGCACGTTAAAATTGATAAGAAAACCAAGACGCTTGCCAGATCCTAATACTTTATGTACCGTAATTGCCGCATCTACAATTTTTTCGACAAGAGATTCCTCTCTTTTTGATAAAAGTTTTAACTTCATATTCCTTTTTTTGTGCCTTCGTGTCTTAGTGGCTCAGATTTCGCTCTTTTTTTAATACTATTAATAATCTGAGTGGCGGAGATCTCTTCGGCTATGGGTATTCGTTCGATACGTCCCCCATAGCTTTCGACAATTTCCCGTCCTAAAACCTCTGCTGATTCGTAGTCGCTGCCTTTTGTCAATACATCGGGTCGAATGGCGCCAATGACCTTATCCAATTCATTGGTGGCAAAGACCACCACATAATCCACGCTGTCCAGGGCGCTGAGGATACGGACACGCTCGGTGACACCGATAACGGGCCTGCCTGCGCCTTTCAGCAGCCTGACGGAGTCATCGTCATCAATGGCGACAATCATCACATCACCAAGCTGTTTGGATGCGGAAAAGAGCCGGATGTGGCCCACGTGCAAAAGGTCGAAACAGCCGTTGGTCAATACGATCCGTTTACGGTCTTTTTGCAGCTTGCGGCAAAGCTGGGAAATTTCGTTTAACGATTTGTATTTGGAAACGTTGTCTTCGGAAGTTTGTTTCAAGGCCTGCAAAAGTTCCCTTTTGCTCACGGTTGCCGTTCCCACTTTACCGACCACAATTCCGGCGGCGGTGTTGGCCAGGGTAATCGCCTCTTTAAGGGGCAAACCGGCGGCCATGCCAAGTCCCAAAACAGCCATCACGGTGTCTCCGGCACCGGACACATCATAGACTTCCCGGGCCTTGGTGCTGATCTTAAACGGCTTACAGCCGGATTCAAAAAGGACCATGCCGTCTTTGCCGCAGGTGATCAGAAGCTTTTCGATACCGGATTTTTCAATCAAAATTTTTCCTGCGGCCGCAATGTTTTTTTCGTCTGAAAATTCCACACCCGAGGCCAGGGAGGCTTCTTTGCTGTTGGGGGTAAGCAATGATACACCTGAATATTTTGTAAAGTCGAGTCCCCTTTGGGTCGGCAATCGTTATTTTGTTGTTATTGTTGGCAATTTTAACCAGTTCGACAATCAGAGAGCGGGAAATCATGCCCTTACCGTAATCAGAAATCAGAACCAGATCTACACCGGGGATGATTTTTTCAGCCAGAGTCGTGAGGGATTTGAAGGTTGAAAAGGGCAATTTCTTTTTTTGTCTCACGGTCAATGCGAAGCACCTGTTGATGGTCTGCAATTATCCGCGTTTTTTTGGTTGTGGGTCGTGAGCGTTCCTGGATAACTCCCCGGGTATCCACGCCGAGATCGTTTAGTCTATTCAGCAAGAGTTTCCCGTCCCTGCCCGTGCCGCTGACGCCTAGTACCGAAACTTTAGCTCCCAATGCCACCAGATTGTTGACGACATTGCCGGAGCCCCCCAGCGTGTATTCCTCATTTTTAACCGACACCACCTGAACCGGTGCTTCCGGAGAGATGCGATCCACTTCTCCCCATACATATTCATCGATCATTAAATCACCAACTACCAGAAGGCGGCAACGGTCAAACCTTGAAATGTCTATCTGCATGGCTTATCGTCTCCGGACTGTTGATTTTACATTCCGAATTTCAAAGTCCGGACCTCGTTAAATAGTTTACTGGTTGAATGGTTGATTAGGCCCTTAGCGGGTTTTTTCTAACAACATGTTGTAAAATACTGAAGGTTTTAGGTGTCAGCCCCGCCGCTGGCTGGAAAAACGGCCAGTCTAATCTTAAAAGAAACTGATGAACGTCGAACATCGAACATTGAACGTCCAACATCGAATAATGAATTCTGTCAATTTTATTAAAAGAACTGAGCAACACTTGGCGCAAGCGCCTGCGCCTCCTGTCTGTAAGCCTGCGGGCTGGAAGCGCTGCACGAGCGAAGCTTCCCTTCGAAATTCGATTCGGCTGCTTTCGACGTGCTCAAGCCCTGAGCTTGCCGAAGGGCTCGTTGTAAGCTGCGATTCGATTGTTTTAAAATTAGATAAAGCGTAGCGTCATCAATATTCGACGTTCGATGTTGGACGTTCGATGTTCGACGTTCAATCTGTTTGCTGTTTAATCCAGGCCCGGCCATCGAAGCGGCCAGTTTAATCATCAAGAAAACCGTGCCATTTTGGCGTAGTTTCATATAAGGTTTCAGGGAAAGTAATTGCTGAACACTGAACCCCTGAACACTCGCATTACCTGAGGCGTCAAAACAATGATCAACGCCGATTTAAAGTTGAAAAGAATTCCAAATATGTTTGGCTATCCTTTCGTTCAGAGAATGGTTTTTGCGATAATATTTTTGATAAAACCAGGAGGGCGCACGACCTTCCCCTCCTGGTTGATGCACGGGTGTTTGGTATAACCTTTGGCCAATAGCGTTTTCCCATCTTCCTGGTAGATTTTATAGTCGAACTTGAGTCCGCCCTTGATTTTGGGGTCCAGAGAGGTTTCAATCACCAGAACATCATCGTATTTGGCCGGTCTGGCGTATTTACAATGGGCCTCGGCTACGGGGAGAAATATGCCATTGTCTTCTACGGCTTTATAAGAAAGCCCCAGGAACCTGAACATTTCACTGCGGCCGATCTCAAACCAGCGAAAGTAGTTTCCATAATAAGCCTGGCCCATGTTGTCGGTATCGCCGTATATGACGCGGCAGGTTGTGCGATGGCTGAACATAAGGGGGTCCCCCTGGAATGAATAATTTCAAATGCCGAATGACGAATTAAAGGATGCTTTCGAATTTTAGGGCTTGGTTCTAAAATCGGCCACGGCTTATTCGTAGGTTGGGTTGAGCATCCCGATATCATTGTTAGGGTTTCGTTCCTCTACCCAACCTACTTGCTTTTTTTGAACAATAGCTATGCTTATTAGCGCCAAATTGAGGGATTTAGGCATTGAGGGATTAAATAATAAAATAAATAAATTAAGATAGATAAAATTCCTTCAATTCCCAAATTCCCAAATTCCTCAATCCCTTAATTCGTCATTCGTCATTCCTTCGGTCAATCATTTCAAAGAGTCGCTGTTTTAATTCGTCGTAGTTAAAGGCCGCCGGGAATTTGGTGTACTCCTTTTTAACATTGTCCGGCGGTCGATATAAGATTGCGTGGTCGGCTGCCTTGAGCATGGTGATATCATTATAGGAGTCGCCGATGGCGATTACCCTGTAATTCAGAGTTTTCAGCGCCAGAGCGACCTTTTTCTTGCCGTCGGGCTGGCGAAGGTTGTATCCGCCAATGGAACCGTCCGCGGCAACGGTCAGGGTATTGCAAAAAAGGGTCGGCCGGCCCAGTTTTTCCATTAAAGGTCCGGCAAACTCAACATAGGTGTCGGATACAATAATGACCTGCATCATTGATCTGAGCCAGTCTAAAAACTCAAGGGCACCTTCCAGCGGTTCCATTTGGGCGATGACCGCCTGGATATCTTCAAGTTTAAGATTGTTCTCAGCCAAAATAGCCAGGCGTCTTTTCATCAGAACATCATAGTCGGATATGTCCCTCGTTGTCAGTCTGAGTTCTTCGATACCTGTAATTTCAGCGAAATTGATCCAAATTTCAGGAGTAAAAATGCCTTCTAAGTCCGAGCACACAATATCCATATCAATCCAGTTCTTCATTCTCAATCCGGATGAGGACCGCTTCACTGCTGACGACATCCAGAGCGTTAATTTCGTTTAAGGCACGCTTTACGTCGGCCTCCTTTGCCAGATGAGAGAGCATGACCAGGGGAACGGCACCGTTCATTTTACGGCCTTTTTGGTGGACGGACTGCAGGCTGATCCCATACTTGCCTAAAATCCCGGATATGGTTGAAAGAACTCCGGGACGGTCGAGAGCGGAAAATCTGAAATAATAATGAGTTACAAGATCATCGATGGGTAGAATCGGTATCTTGCGGATGTTTTCCCGCTGATAGGAGAGCCCAGGGACTCTGCGGACGGTGCCGGATAATATATTTCGTGCAATATCGACAATATCACTGAGGACCGCGCTGGCGGTGGGCATCATACCGGCTCCGTGTCCGTATAGCAGTATGTCTCCCACCGCATCGGCTGAAACCGTAATGGCATTTACGGTACCTTTGATAGACGCCAGAAGATTGTCAAACGGTATCATTGTGGGATGGACCCGGACCTCCACCCTGTCATTTTCAAATTTGCTGATTGCCAGCAGCTTGATCCGGTAACCGAACTGTTCGGCAAATTCGATGTCCAGCGGCGTGATTCCGGAAATTCCTTCTACGTAGATATCCTTCAAATTAATTTCCATGCCGTAGGCCAGGGCCGTTAATATCGCAATTTTATGGGCGGTGTCGAAGCCTCCGACATCCAAAAGCGGATCGGCTTCGGCATATCCCTGTTTTTGGGCTTGCGCCAGTGCTTCCTGGAACGTAATTCCTTCGTCCGCGATTTTGGATAAGATGTAGTTGCAGGTGCCGTTTAAAATGCCGGTCATTGCGTTGATATGATTGGCCACCAACGATTCCCGCATGGTTTTTATGGTCGGCATGCACCCGCCGACGCTGGCCTCAAAAGCCAGGTCCACACCCTTTTGCGCAGCGGCCGCAAACAATTTATTGCCGTGGCCGGCCAGAAGGGCTTTATTGGCGGTGACAATATGCTTTCCGTTTTCAATGGCTTTTAATATGAAGTCTTTGGCAATACCCTCTCCGCCGATCATTTCAATGACAATATCAATTTCAGGATCAGCGACTACTTTTTGCGCATCATTTATAAAAACACCATCCGGCAAGCGGATACCTCTGTCGGTTTCTATGTCAATGTCGGCAACCCACTTCAAATTCAAGTGCGCTCCCACCCGGGCGGTGAGAAGTTCTTTGTTTTCAATCAGCAATTTTGCCACACCGGTGCCGACCGTGCCGCAACCGAGCAGGCCGATATTTATTTCTCTCATACTTTTTTCCAACTCCAGACCTCGTTGAATAGTTTACTGAACGGTTATGAGTTTATAAATAATACAACCCCAATGAAGGGAAGTCAAAAAAATTGTTTTGACTTTTAAGCCGAATAAGTTTAATTTTCAAGGACTTTTCTTTGGCCAACAATCATTGACGGGAGATGAGCATGACCGATTCTTTAACCTATGCGGACGCCGGCGTGGATATTGATAAGGCCGACAAGCTGGTCGGCACTATCAGTGAGATTGCAAAACGAACTCCCCGGATGGGAGTCATCGGTGAGATCGGCGGTTTTGGTGGACTTTTTTCACCAAACCTCGCCAATCTTGACAGACCTGTGCTTGTCAGTTCCACGGATGGCGTAGGCACCAAGCTTAAAATTGCTTTCATGCTCGATAAACACGATACCGTCGGTATTGATCTGGTGGCCATGAGTGCCAACGACATCATCGTCCAAGGCGCGAAACCGCTTTTTTTTCTGGACTATCTTTCCATGGGAAAGCTGGACAGTCAGCAGGCGATGAGCATTATCAGCGGAATTGGTGAAGGCTGCCGGCAGGCAAAATGCGCTCTGCTCGGTGGTGAAACCGCAGAAATGCCCGGGTTTTACCAGGACAATGAATATGATTTGGCCGGCTTTGCGGTTGGTATCGTTGATAACAGCAAAATTATTGATGGTACCGACATTCGAGTGGGCCATCGGCTCATCGGCATTGCTTCGAGCGGGTTACACAGCAACGGATATTCCCTGGTACGCAAAATCTGTTTTGAAACACTTAAGCTAAGCGTCGATGATTATGTGCCTGAACTCGGCAAAACCCTTGGTGAAGAGCTGCTCACGCCGACCCGGATCTATGTTGAACCCATTTTGAGTATTTTAAAAGATTTGCCGATCCACGGGCTTGCGCACATTACCGGCGGCGGAATTCCAGGCAACATCCTTCGGATCGTGCCCAAAGCCTGCAATATATTGATTCAAACGGAAATCTGGGATGTACCGCCTATTTTTTCATTTCTGCAGCAGGCGGGAAATATATCAAAACAGGAAATGAGACGAACCTTTAACAACGGAATCGGTATGATTGCCATTGTTCCCGCAGATGCGGCCCAGGATGTTTTACAACGATTGGAGGCCATGAACGAAAAAGCTTATTTAATCGGCGAAATTCTGGCATGCAGGGATTCCAGCGACCAGATCATATGGGAGTAGATGTGCAAAAGCATAAAAAAATAGACTCTGCTGAAAAATCAGTAATACGGAAAATTTTATCCCAGCTTTCAAAGTTTATCGACTGGCTTGCCAAAGGACACGACGGGAATTTGCCGTGCGTCGGCTGAGGCAGCAGTAAAGCAGGCACCCGGAGGGTGCCGAAAAAATGAGGGCATACCTTTCTACTTTTTCATATTTAGTTTTACTTCAGTCCATCATTGTAAGTGACTGATGTAGTGTATTAAACAAATGCCTAAAGTGACCTAAATTGCCTAAAATGCCTAAAATTAAGGAAACGCTTCGCTCTATCTGTTTTTATAAAATTGACAGAATACCACAATTTTAGCTCATTTTTTCAATTAAAAATACAGCCTTCTGAAAGTCGAAAAAATATTAAATCCAGGCCAGGATGCAGCGGCTCCCGGCCATTTTTATTTTATCAGAATGTTATGAATATTCTGGGTATTGAAACTTCCTGCGATGAAACTGCTGCGGCGGTGGTCAAGGAGGGAACCACGATTGCGGCTTCGGTGGTTGCCTCCCAGATAGAGGTTCACCGCCGTTATGGCGGCGTCGTGCCTGAGCTGGCATCCCGAAAACATATCGAAGCCATTGTACCGGTTGTCGACGAAGCTTTAAACAAATCCGATTTGTTTCTAAGGGATATTGACGCCATTGCCGTTACCCGGGGGCCGGGACTGGTGGGTGCGCTGCTGGTGGGGTTTTCATTTGCCAAGGCCTGTGCGTATGCATTGGAAATTCCCTGGGTGGGGGTGAATCATCTGGAAGGCCATATCAACTCGGTTTTTCTGGAACCCGATCCACCTTCGTTTCCATTCGTGGCACTACTGGTATCCGGAGGGCATACGAACATTTACCATGTCACTTCTCATATCACGGTGGAACTGATGGGGCAAACCCGGGATGATGCCGCCGGCGAAGCGTTCGACAAGGTTGCCAAGATGCTTGGCCTGGGATATCCGGGCGGTGGCGTCATCGACCGTATCGCGCGTGCAGGGGATCCTGCCAGGATAAAATTTCCTCGAACCTACCTGGACAAGTCCGGCTTCGATTTCAGCTTCAGTGGCATTAAAACGGCCGTTAATCGCTACATCATGAATCACAAGGATCACCTTAAAGATCAAATACCGGATATTGCTGCCGGATTCCAGGAAGCCGTCATGGACGTTCTTTGTTACAAAGCAATTCATGCGGCCATGCGAAAAGGTTGTGACCGTATTGCCCTGGTAGGCGGTGTGGCTGCAAACAGCCGGTTAAGGGAAAAGCTCAGGTCCGATGCTCAACGCAAAGGAATCTGCGTTCATATTCCTTCGTTGCATCTGTGCGGAGACAATGCGGCCATGATTGCTGCGGTAGGGTATCATTACTTAAAAGCCGGGATTGTCTCGGATTTGCAGGATGATGTTTTTTCGAGAAACCGGTAAAAAGAAGAGTAACCGTTCACAGGTTCAGGGTTCAACGTTCAAGGTTAAGGGCAAAGAAGGCATTGAAGACCCGAAGTCCTCGTTAAAAGTGCTCATTTCCCCAAATAATTGCCATTTTGGCTCAAAATTTTGGATTAGGCCTGACGAAACTGACGCTTTTCTTGTAAATACGCATCCCGAATACAGTCAAGGGACAAGAATGCAACCCTGAACCCCTGAACCCCTGGCCCAGACCGATCATCGGCACTATACATGCGAAAAGTACAGTCTAAGCTTACTCAAGCATAGGTTTGGAATCATGCCACGAGTCGCACCAGGGCGGGCTTTGAACCCGTGAACGCTTACGTTTTTTTAACCACGAAATACACGAAACACACGAAATAAAGAGAAAAATGGGGTCAGAGACTGATCAGTGATTATAGACATCCTATGGGTTAACATGTAAATCTCCGCAATCCAAATAGCGCTGGAGTACTGAGCTGATTTACGTTATTCTTTATTGTGAGTAGTGTCTAACGGATCTAACCTTTGAACCTTGAACCTGGAACCCATCAGTTTAAGTACTTTTTTTTCAATTTCATAATTCTTTCTACCGACTCAAGCCCCTTTGCCTTCATGTCGGCGGAATCCATAATCCCCTGCAAAAGTTCTTTATAGGCGATCTCAATATTCGGTCCTTTATGGCATATAAGGGCGAGGTCGATCTCGGCCGCTAGTATCCGACGGATCGATGTCTGAATATCGTAATGTTTGGCGATGGCGCCCATGTCAAGATCGTCGGTCAACACAATGCCGCCAAAACCCATTTGATCTCTTAAAAGGACCTTCGCAATTTTATCAGACAAACTGGCCGGCCACAGGGGGTCAAGTTTTTGGTAAAATATATGCGCCAGCATCACCCCGGATACCCCCTGCTGAATGCCGGCGCGAAAGGGGATTAAATCCATTTGCTCAAAGGCGGAAAGGTCATCATCCAGCACCGGAAGATCCATATGGGAGTCCAGTATCGTCCGACCGATTCCGGGGAAATGCTTGGCGACGGCGATGATGCTGTTGTGCTGCAAATGTTCAATGACTTTCACCCCCAGTCGCGTGACCCAGGCCGGATCACCGCCGAATGCTCTTTTTGCCATGATACTGTTGATTTTCTCAGGCGCAACATCCATGACCGGAGCCATGTTCATGTTGATGCCGACCCGGGTGAGCTCGGTGGCCGTCACTTTGGCGAAATGGATGGCATCTTTTTCACTATTTATATGGGGATTGCCGGGAAATTGAGTAAAGGGCTCTTTGAGTCTGGCCACCTGTCCGCCCTCCTGATCAACGGCAATGAACAATGGGGGTTGCTCACACAGGCGGGCATAATTCTGAATCTCATCGCACAATTGCTTTATCTGATCCGGTGTTTCGAGGTTTCTTGAAAACAGAATAATGCCTCCGGTTTTGAAGCGCTTGATTAAAAATTTAAGATCCGCATTGAGTGTGGTGCCGTCAAACCCGACCATCAGACGCTGTCCGGCCAATTGTTCGTTTGAGAAGGTTGTTGTCTGCATTTCTTTGGTTCCAATGTGAGGCTCAAAGGGTTCAGGGTTCAGAGGTTCAAAGGTTCGGGGTTCAGGGGTTCAAAGGTTCAGGGTTCAGAGGTTCAAAACAGGGTTCGGGGTTCAGGGTTCAAAGGTTTAGGGTTCGGGGTTCAGAGTTCAGGGTTCAAAGGTTACAACCGTGGATACTGCTCCATGTTTTGGATTAGGCCTGACGAAGTTGACGCTTTGCTCGTAAATACGCATCCCAAATGCAGTCCAAGGACGATAATGGAACCTTGAACCCTGGACCCCTGGCCCAGACCGATCATCGCCGCTATGCATTCGAAAAGTACAGTCTAAGCCTACTCAAGCATAGGTTTGGAATCATGTCACGAGTCGCACTCTCCGAGGCGTGGGATCGTGCCCCTACGAGCCGGCTTCCTGCTCGTAGAGCATATAGAGCATACAGCTCGGAGAGAGGCCAAGGCGGGCTTTGAACCCGTGAACGCCTACAAACACGATCCATTTGACACGAGCTGTCTGGGTTTTTTTAACCCTGAACGTTGAACTCTGAACCGTTTAACCTATATTCGCATAAAAAAAGAGCAGAGTCAATTTTGGACTCTGCTCTTCATGGATTTTCCTGGAATGCTTTGATTGTTGAATTCCAAGGTTATGTTCATTTCGGTTGAGCCGTCACTCCAGTTGATTGAGTGGGGAGTCGCCCGAAACTGTAATGTAGTGGTATGCACTGCCAGTCAGTATATACCAAGGGCCATGTCGTTTTTCAGTTTCTGACCCCATATCTTGTTAAAAAGGCTACCCTAAATGCCGTTGTTCTCGTGTGGTATCTTCTCAACGTAATTTTGGGAAGTACTTCGGAAAAGATGCACGCACATCCGAGAAGCCATTTTTTTAATTCACATATTTTGATACTGCTTGACTGTTTGTTTTCTATACAATTTCTAATACAATTTTTGTGCCAAACTGGCTATTATTTTAAATTCTGTTTAAAAACAGATGGTTAAATATTTCTTGACGAGCCGGAAACAATGCTGTTTTACAAAAATCGTCAATTTTCCGACTCTCAACCCGAAGAATTGACTATTGAAAATTCAATCGACAATATTCAATCGCTCCTTATCCTCCTTTTCTGGATTCATAACACCGCCGCTCGATAAACCCGGAGGTAGCTGTATCCCAGACTGCTTCGCTTTCGTGTATGAATTTTGGAGGCCCTTCCCAGGCGCCACAGGCTCTTACCACTGTTTCGCCCAGGGTGAACTTACGGCCGCAGGCTGCACACCCCTCTGCATTGAGTGTGTTTAGTTTTTCAAGATCGATGAGGAAGGTTTGCCTCTTTTTGTTGGATGCCGCCATGATTATGTCTCGGAATGTATAACCTACAGATATCGTTGATTGGGTGATTAGTTGAACGGTTACAAATAAGGTAAGGGTGGTGTGGTTTTGTGTCAAGCGAGATGAAGCATTCGTAGCAGTTTCGGGCTTCCAGGGTTATTTTTTTCGTCTCAACTGATATTTACGTACGGCTCGATTGTGCTCTTTTAAGTTTGTTGAGAAATAGTGGGTGTTGTCTTTTTTGGAAACAAAAAAGATAAATACGGTCCTTTCAGGATATAGAGCCGCTTCCAGAGAGGCGCGGCCGGGGTTCGCAATCGGACCGGCAGGAAGTCCTCTGATTTTATAGGTATTATAGGGAGTATGGGTGCTGAGATGTTTGCGGGTGAGATTGCCGTCAAAATTTTTTATGCCGTAAATTACGGTTGGATCCGATTCCAGGCGCATCTTCTTTTTCAAACGATTGTGGAAAACTGATGAAATAATCGGTCTTTCAAAGGCTGCTCCGGTTTCCTTTTCAATGATCGATGCCAGGGTTACAATCTGGTGAACCGTAAATCCGAGATCTTTTGCCCGCACTTTCCATTCGGTTGTAAAAACGGACCAGAACCGATTCACCATGGCCGAAATGATCTGTTCCATGGCAACCTCTCGCGGGAAAAAATAAGTTTCGGGGAACAAATATCCTTCAAACGTTGCGGCTTCAATCCCGTTTTTATTTGCCAGGGCGGTGTCCGTAGCCGTTTTGATGAAATTGATTTTCGAGCCGAATTTAGCATTTTCCACCAGCGCAGCGATCTGAGGAATGCTATACCCTTCCGGGAACGGTAAGTTTGTGGAGATTGACTGCCCCCTTCACCATGATGTCCAGGATTTGGCGGGGCGGCATGGCTGCCGAGAGGAGATATTCCCCGGCCTTGAGACGTTTATCAAAGCCTTTCATGCGGGCGATTAGAATAAACTTTAACCGGCTTTTAATGAGGTTTGCCTGCTGGAGGATATTCGCGGTGGTTCTTAAGGTTTGCCCCGGACGAACATTGACGATGATATTTTCTGAGGTGTTGGCTTCAGCGGGCGTATCCGCATAGATGCGGAGCTCAAGAATAAGCCCGGCTCCTGCGCAAACAATAATGAATAGAAGAATTAAGATAAAGAGCAGCGTCTTTTTCAATACTAAATGAGCTCCTTTCGAATGAAACGGATTTATAACCAGGAGAAGACACGATCCCCATGATATAAGCCGTCTGGTTTTTTTAACCCGGAACGTTGAACCCTGAACCGCTTAACATAGGTACAAGCATAATAAAAAATACGAGCGCCTTGTCAAAGGAGTAAACCATCAAACACCGAATTTTAACAGGGGTTTTGCTTGACAATGGCATGTTAAATTAATTAATGTACAACCTTGTAAGCGTTCACGGGTTCAAAGGTTCAGGGGGTTCAAGGTTGAATTCCCGTCCCTGGACTGCATTTAGGATGCGTATTTACGAGAAAAGCGTCAGCTTCGTCAGGGCTATTCCAAAATTTGGAGCCAAATTGGTAATTATTTTGGGAAATGAGCATTTTTAACGAGGACTTCGGATCTTTAATGCCTTATTCCTAACCTGGACAAACCGGAAAAGTTAAAAGTGATCTAAATCCTCCAAAATAACGACGGACAAGAGTTTGAAGTGATCTAAAGTTAAGGAGTCGCTTCGCTCTGCCTTTTATATAAAATAGATAGAATTCAAAAACTTTTAGACCTCGTTGAATAGTTTACTGGCTGAATGGTTGATTAGGTAAATTATAGTCATAATCTCAGAATGTTACGATTGTTGAAACATGAAGAGTCCAATTATTTTGCAAATATGGGATAAATCCATATTTACAACCACTTAACCAATCAACTAATCAACCAATTAACGATATCTGAATTTACTGAAAAGGGATTCATATAATCTTGTGAGGGATGGTTTATGGGGAAACCAAAATTAAAGCAACACCATATCAATCGGGATTGGTGTAAGGGCTGCGGCATCTGTGTGGAATTCTGTCCGAAAAAGGTTTTAGAATTGGATAACGAGGACAAAGTCAAGGCGGTGCGGCCGCAGGACTGTATTTGTTGCAGGCTTTGTGAATTGCGATGTCCGGATTTGGCAATTGAAATCGAACTGGAAGAGTAGGGTGTTGAGATGAGTGAAAATATAAAATTCGTTCAAGGCAACGAGGCCTGCGTTGAAGGTGCACTGTATGCCGGGCTTGACTTTTTTGCCGGTTATCCGATTACGCCTTCAACTGAAATAGCCGAAATATTGTCTTATCGGCTCCCCCGGATCGGCGGCAAATTTATTCAGATGGAAGATGAGATTGCGTCGTTGTGTGCTATTATCGGTGCGTCACTCACCGGTCGTAAAGTCATGACAGCCACCAGCGGGCCCGGTTTTTCATTGATGCAGGAAGCCCTTGGATATGCGGTTATGGCTGAAATTCCCTGCGTGATCGTCAATGTTCAGCGTGGCGGCCCCTCCACCGGAATTCCAACCCACGGCAGTCAGGGGGATGTCAACCAGGCTCGCTGGGGGACCCACGGGGATCATGCCATCATTGCGATGACGGCTTCAACTCACCAGGACGTCTTCGCGGTAACGGTGGAAGCCTTTAACCTGGCTGAAACGTATCGGACACCCGTCATACTTTTATTTGATGAGGTGGTGGGCCACATGCGCGAGCGTCTTGTTATACCCGAACCGGACGTGATTCCCCTGGTGGACCGGCTCAGGACATCTGTGAAAAAGGGCGTGGATTATCATCCCTATCTGCCCAGGGAAGACGGGCGTCTTCCCATGTCGGATTTCGGCGGTGTTCACCGGTACAATGTTACCGGATTATTTCACGACATGTGGGGATTTCCGTCCGCTGAACCTCGGGTGGTCCACGACCTGCTGCACCATCTGGTGGACAAGCTCGAAAACCGCAGCAACCTTCTCGCCCGGTATAAAGAATATTATCTGGAAGATGCGGAGCATTTGCTGATTTCCTACGGCTCAGCGGCCCGTTCGGCGCTGCATGTTGTGGAAAATAGACGTTCGAGAGGAGAAAAACTCGGACTTTTGGAACTGCAGACGCTGTGGCCCTTTCCCGAAAATATTGTGCGCGAGAAATGTGCCGGAAGCAAATCCGTGATTGTTGTGGAACAGAACATGGGACAGATTCTTCGGGAGGTGAAACTGACGGTGGATGAACCACAAAAGGTATTTCTCGCCAACCGCATCGACGGTGTTTTTATCACCCCGGCGGATATTGTGAATATTTTTCGATTAATCCAGGGAAGGGGGGTTTGACACATGGCAGTTAAAGATTACCTGAGGGAAAGATTTTTTCCGCACCTGTGGTGTGCCGGATGCGGCCATGGGATGGTGCTCAACGGACTGCTGCAAGCCGTCGAAAAGCTGGGCATGAGCAAAAACGAAATCGTGATGGTATCCGGTATTGGCTGTTCCGCAAGAATTACCGGCTATGTCGATTTTCCATACGCTGCACACCATCCACGGCCGGGCGCTGGCCTTTGCCACCGGCGTGAAAATGAGCCGGCCGGAGCTGAATCTTATCGTTCCCATGGGCGACGGCGATGCTTTGGCCATCGGCGGCAATCATTTTATCCATGCGGCCCGCAGAAATATTGATATCACGGCCATCGTCATGAACAACCGGATTTACGGAATGACCGGAGGGCAGTTTTCGCCCCTGTCGGGTCCCGGCATCCTGGCGACAACCGCGCCCTTTTCCAATATCGATTACAGCTTTGATGTGGTGGAGCTGGCAAAGGCCGCCGGTGCCACATTTGTGGCTCGCACCACCAGTTATCATGTTCAGCAGATAGCCGATATCATCAAAAAAGCCATCCTGCACGAGGGATTTTCCGTGGTGGAGATTCTAAGCCAGTGTCCGACGTATTTCGGGCGCAAGAACAAAGCCGGTGATGCCGTGGATATGGTGAAGTGGTTTAAGAACCATACCACCCCCATTGGCTCCAAGGCAAAGCAGGAAAATCCTGATTTGATTGAAAGGGGTATCTTTGTGCAAACTGAGAGACCGGAGTACTGCAATGAATATGATAAAATCGTTGAAAAGGCGGTGGGAGGACTGAAATAATGGAAAGATGCAGGATGGTATTTTCAGGATCGGGGGGCCAGGGAGTCATCACGGCGAGCATTATTCTGGCCGAAGCAGCCGTGCTGTATGAAAATCTGAACGCCGTACAGTCTCAGTCTTACGGCGCCGCGGCCCGGGGAGGCTCTACCCGGTCCGATGTCATCATTTCCGATTCGACGATTGGCTATCCCAAGGTAATTCAGCCCAATGTGCTGGTCTGCCTCACCCAGGAGGCCTATAACAATTTTTATCAGATCATTCGCCCCGGGGGACTGTTGATCACCGACGCCCGCCATGTAACAACTCAGAAAAAAGTCGATGCTCAGCAAAGAGAACTGCCCATGTACGAAAGCGTTATGGAAAAAATCGGGAAGCCGATTGTCTTTAACGTCTGTATGCTGGGTGCGGTGATCCGTATGACCGAGCTTTTAACTGCCGAGTCCATTATGAAGGTTCTTGAGACTCGGATTCTACCGGATTTTCTGGATATGAACCGGCAGGCTCTGGATCTGGGGCTGGCCCTCGGTGATCAGTTTAAACCCTAGTCCGGATAAACCGGAAATAACAAATTACAAGCATCAAATTACAAATAAATTCCAAATTACAATATCCAAATCTCGAATAACATCAAAATCCAATTGTTTGAAATTTTGAATTTTGATCATTGTGATTTGTTTGGTATTTGTGATTTGTTATTTGAAATTTTTAAATTGCTGAAACCTGAATCCGGAGGTAGACCCCAAATAGTCAATATTCAATCGACAATATTCAATCATTTTAACAGGTTAAAGTACCAGGCGATCAGCGGCGTGCCGAAAAAAATATAGGTAATGCTGCCGATGGATAAAAACGGACCGAAAGGCACCGCCAGTTTCATACCCTTGCGCGATTGCAGCATAACGGCCAATCCAGCCAGGGTTCCCACCAGCGATGCTACGAAAATTGTAAAAAGAACGCCTTTCCAACCCACAATCGCACCCATCATCGCCAGTAATTTGATGTCGCCGCCACCCATGCCTTCTTTTTTCGTGATCAGACTGTAAATCCAGGCAACGAGAAACAAACTCCCCCCCCCGATAAGGATGCCCAGCAGCGCTTCTTTGTAGGTGATGGCCGGCAGGGCGAAGCCGGCCGCAAAACAAATGGGTATGCCGGGAAGGGTGATGACATCGGGTATGATACGATGATCTAGATCAATGAAAGTTACGACCATCAGAGCGGTGAAGAACAGAAAATATATCAAGGCTTCGATGGTCAGACCAAATTTAAGATAAGTCCCCAGGGCAAACAGGCCGCCCAAGACTTCAACCATTGGATATCGCAGGGAAATTTTTATCCGGCAATGACGACAACGCCCTTTAAGCCACAGATAGCTTAGAATCGGTATGTTGTCGTAGGAGGCGATCAGCGTGCCGCAATTCGAACACATGGAACGGGGATGGACGATTGATTTTGATGCCGGCAGCCGGTAGATGCACACGTTCAAGAAACTTCCGATGCATAGTCCGAATATAAAGATGAATACTTCGATCAAATAAGGTAACATGTACAATCCTTAATTCTAATTACAACCTTTTGGAATTCCAAACCTCGTTGAATAGTTTACTGGCGAATAAACGATATCTGAATTCGCATAAAATATCCTATTATTTTGGCATGTTTAATAAAAAAAACAAAGGGATATTGTCAAAAAAAATATATGTATTATTTTACAATCTAGTTTTAAAAAAAATCTGGAAGGTGTAGGGATACTTCCCTCCGAGCACCTGGGAGTGAAAATGGGCGAAACTGACAGAGATGATTTGATCAGCATTATTGAAGACGATGAAAAAGATGAAAAAATACCCGGCATTCTGCCCTTGATGCCCGTGCGTGATGTGGTCATGTTTACGGACATGGTTTTACCCCTTTTTGTGGGGCGTGAGAAATCGATGCGAGCGGTACAGGAGGCTGTGGCCAAAGAAGGCTATCTGTTTCTGGCCACCCAGAAAGATCCGGCTATCGAGAACCCGGATACCGATGAGATATTCAGCACCGGTACCGTCAGCCGGGTTTTGCGGATGATCAAACTTCCCGATGGCGGCATTAAAGTTCTCGTTCAGGGTTTTGCCAAAGCAAGGATTGAAAAATACACTCGTAGACGATCTTTGTACCGCGTGAAGGTGGCAATGATTCAAGAACCGCCGGTTGAAGACATCAGTGTAGAAATAGAAGCCTTGATGCGAAACGTCAGAGAAAACTGTGAGAAAATTTTAGTCCTGCGCGGCGAGATGACAGGCGATGTCATCACGATTTTGCAAAGTGTACAGGAGCCGGGGAAGCTGGCGGATCTGGTGGCATCGAATTTAAGGCTGAAAATTGAAGACTCCCAGGAACTGCTTGAGATTACGGACCCTCTGGAACGTCTGAAGAAGGTCAATGGTCTGCTTGCTCGAGAAGTGCAGCTGTCGACCGTGCAGGCAAAGATTCAATCCGAAGTTAAGGATGAACTTTCTAAAAGCCAGCGGGACTATTTCTTGCGGGAGCAGGTGCGCGCTATCTACAAGGAATTGGGGGATCAGGATGAGAGCGATCATGAACTGGTCGAATACAAAAAGAAAATAAAACAGGCCAGGATGTCGAAGGAAGCCGGCAGGGAAGCAGGCAAACAGTTAAAACGACTGGAACAGATGCACCCTGATTCGGCGGAATCCACGGTTATTCGTACCTATCTGGACTGGCTGGTGGATATGCCATGGAGCAAGTCCTCCAAAGATATGATCGACATCATACAGGCTAAAAAGGTTTTGGACAAGGATCATTACGGGCTTGAAACCGTCAAAGATCGCGTATTGGAGTATTTAAGTGTTCGAAAACTCAATCCAAAAATGAAGGGCCCGATTCTGTGTTTTGTGGGACCGCCGGGTGTCGGCAAGACATCTCTGGGCCAATCTATTGCCCGGGCCATGAAACGAAAATTTATTCGCATTTCCCTGGGTGGTATTCGGGATGAAGCCGAAATCCGGGGACACCGCCGCACTTATATTGGTGCCTTGCCGGGTCGTATCTTACAGGGCCTGAAACAATGCAGAACCAACAACCCGATCTTCATGATGGATGAAATCGACAAACTGGGATCGGATTTTCGCGGTGATCCGTCCTCAGCCCTGCTGGAAGCCCTCGATCCTGAACAGAACTCGGATTTCAGCGATCATTTTCTCAACCTGCCTTTTGATTTGTCCAAGGTCATGTTTATCCTCACCGCCAACGCAATCGATACGATACCGTCGGCCTTGCTGGATCGCATGGAAGTGATCAGTCTTTCCGGGTACACCGAGGAAGAAAAGGCGGCAATCGCAGCTGAACATCTTCTTCCCCGTCAGATCAAGGAAAACGGTTTGAAACCTAAAATGCTGTCGATCAGCCCAGGTGCGATGGGACAGATTATTAGTGAATACACATGTGAGGCAGGGCTTAGAAATCTTGAGCGCGAGATAGGCACCATTTGCCGTAAGGCAGCTCGCCAAATCGCCGAGGGTAAGAAAAAGACATTTCAGATAACGAAAGGCAATTTACATACATTTCTGGGGGTTGCTAAATATATTCCGGAAATGGATCAGGAAGGAAGTCAGGTGGGCCTGGCAACGGGTCTGGCCTGGACCCAGGTGGGCGGTGAAGTACTTTATGTCGAAGCGACCTTGATCGGCGGCAAGGGCGAGTTGATTGTTACCGGGCAACTCGGAGATGTCATGCAGGAGTCCGCCCGAGCAGCCGTAACTTACGCCAGGGCCAACATCGGTTCTTTCGGCGTGGAAAAAAAGGACTTTGACAATCTGGACATTCATATCCATGTGCCCGCCGGAGCAATTCCCAAAGACGGTCCTTCGGCTGGTATTGCCATGGCCACAGCATTGATCTCAGCTCTGACGGATCGGCCGGTTCGCAATGATGTCGCCATGACCGGTGAAATTACTCTCAGGGGCAGAGTCCTGCCTATTGGTGGCTTGAAAGAAAAGGCGCTGGGTGCCGTGCGAGCCGGGATTCGCAAAGTTATTATCCCTGAAAAAAACAAAAAAGATCTGACAGAAATTCCGCAAAACGTTAAGCGCAAACTCACATTTATCCCGGTACGACGCATGGAAGATGTTCTGTCCGATTCTCTGGTTGACAGAAGACAGAGGGACGGAGGACAGAAGAATTCGGAATTCGGAATGCGGAATGCGGAAAAAAGGAATGCGTAATTTGAGGGTGTGGGCAGAGGCCAGAAGTCGGAAGGCAGAGGACGGAAGAATGCGGAATGCGGAATGCGGAATAAAACAAATAGAAGCTGAAGGCTGAAAGCTCAAAGTCGAAGATTCGAAAAAACCAGCCGGAGGCCCTATCTATCCAAACGAACCTAACCTTACTTAACGATCTAAACCATTTAAACGAACAAAACGGTCAAAACCATCTAAACGAACCAGACCATCATAACCATATTTTCATGAAAATCCTTGCGCTGGATACGGCTACGCAGAGTTGCAGTGTTGCCATAGTTGACGATGGATCGCTGCTGGCGGAGTTGACCCGGGTCAACAGCAAGACCCATTCCCGACATTTAATGGACCTCATCAAAACGGTCTGCCGTATAGCCGACCTTAAAGCTGAGGATATGGATGGATTCGCCGTAACCATCGGACCGGGTTCTTTTACCGGATTACGAATCGGTATCAGCACAATTAAGGGATTGGCCTTTTCCTTTGGCAAACCGGTGGTAGGGGTATCAAGCCTCGATGCCCTCGCCTGGCAGTGTGCCCAAAGTGCCTATCTGATCTGCCCACTACTGGATGCACGCAAAAAGGAGGTCTATGCCTGTCGCTATCGCTTTAAAAATAATGAATTAAAAAAAGATGGCACCGAAAAAGTTGTATCGCCTGCCGAGGCCGTGCGCGGCATCCGGGAGCCGAGCATATTCGTGGGCAACGCAGTACAGTTGTACCGGGAGAATATATCTGCCGAGCTGGGTGAATTGGCGCATTTTGCAGCTTGGGGTCAACATTCTATCCGGGCCTCCTCTATCGCCTGGTTAAGTATGACCGGATGTTACAGACAACAAACCGACGATGTCGCATTGCTGATTCCACAGTATATTCGCAAACCCGATGCTGAGGTCCATAGTCATGGGGAATAATTACCCCAACGTTAGGGATAATTGGCTGAAATTCTAAGGTTATCCTTGACAAGGCTATCAACTATTGTTAAGTAGAAAACTTTTATTCAGACTGAAAGCTTTGATAAACGATTTCATCGTAACCGTTCACAGGTTAAGGGTTCAACGTTCAGGGTTAAGGACAAAGAAGGCAATAAAAGCCTTAAGTCTTCGTTAAAAATGCTCATTTTCCAAAATAATTGCCAATTTGGCTCCAAATTTTGGATTAAGCCTGACGAGGCTGACGCTTTTTTCGTAAACAGGCATCCCAAATGCAGTCCATGGACGAGAATGGAACCTTGAACCCCTGAACCCGTGAACGCCTACTATTTATTAAACCGTAATTAATATGGATAAATTCATCAGATCGGATCTTCCCAACCGGACGGCGTTTCCTATCGCAAGTGCGGGTTATGGGTTGATAATCGGAGCGGCCTTTGCGACTGCCGTGCTGGCTTTATTGGGACTAACGACACTCACTTTGATTGCTCTGGTGATAACGTTTTGTATTTGCGGATTTTTTAGAGATCCGGACCGGATTATACCCGATGAAGAGGGCCTTGTGGTATCCCCCGCGGATGGGAAAGTTATTTTAACGGACATCGTGGAAAACAGCCCCTTTTTTAGCGGGCAGACCATGAAAATCAGCATTTTTATGTCGGTATTTAATGTTCATGTCAACCGGGTACCCTACGATGGTCGGGTAACAAAAATAGAATATTATCCGGGGAAGTTTTTTTCGGCGAATCTCGACAAGGCTTCCCAGCAAAACGAACACAATGCCATCTTCGTCGAGATGGATAACACAAAGCCATTGTGTGTGGTTCAGGTTGCAGGTCTGATCGCAAGACGGATTATCTGCAAAATACAACCGGGGGACCACCTGTTGCGTGGGCAGCGTTTCGGACTTATTTGCTTTGGTTCACGGCTTGATGTCTACCTGCCGACGGATTTAAAGCTGAGAGTGGCTGTGGGCGACAAGGTAAAAGCGGGTACCTCCATATTGGGGCAGTTCATCTAAAAAAATCAATCGTTCACCAGTTGCTCCGGCTATTGTATTTTGTGGGGTTGGTTCTAATTTTGGTCATTTGGATTTTGCTCAATTATTCATATTTACCCTTTCTCTCGCAGAGCCCGCAGAGATCACAGAGTCTTTTGAGTTTTCTCTGCGTACTCTGTGGGCTCTGTGAGAGATTAAATGGCCCAAGTTGAGGCCAGGCCCTATTTTACAAGGGGGATTGGACAACATGTCCGAGAAAAAAATAAACGTTGCCGTGGCCGGCGCAACCGGTGCGGTGGGCAATCAGATGATCAGTTGTCTGGAGGAGGCGGACTTTCCGGTTGGCTCCCTCAAGCTATTGGCATCTTCCCGTTCCGTGGGAAGAACGCTGCGATTTAAAGGTGATTTGATTGCAGTGGAAGAACTCAGTGAAAATTCTTTCAAAGGTATGGACATTGCGCTTTTTTCAGCCGGTGGCGGCACCAGTGAACGGTTTGCACCTTACGCCGCCAAAGATGGCTGCGTGGTTGTGGACAACTCCAGCGCCTGGCGGATGGATCCGGATGTCCCTCTGGTGGTCCCGGAGGTCAATCCCCATGCCATCTCCGGTTATACGAAAAAGGGCATTATCGCCAATCCGAATTGTTCAACTATTCAAATGGTTGTTGCGCTGGATCCTATCCACAAAAAATACCATATCAAACGTATTGTGGTATCCACCTATCAGGCGGTATCCGGCACAGGAAAAAAAGCCATCGATGAGCTTTTTGACCAGACCCGGGCAATGATAAATTTTTTGGATTATGAAAATAAGGTCTATCCCCATCGCATCGCATTTAATTGTCTACCCCATATCGATACGTTTTTAGATAATGGATATACCAAAGAAGAGATGAAGATGGTGAATGAAACCAGAAAGATTCTGGCAGACGATACCATTGGGGTTACTGCGACCACCGTGCGGGTTCCGGTGTTTTACAGCCACTGCGAATCCGTAAATGTGGAAACCAGAGAGCCCATTTCGGCGTCGGAGGTAAAACTGCTTTTAGAAAAAGCACCCGGGATTAAAGTGATGGATGATCCGGGGAAAAATATTTACCCCCTCGCAACCGATGGGGCCGGTCAGGATCTGACCCTGGTGGGCCGAATCCGCGATGATGAATCCGTCTCAAATGGAATCAACATGTGGATTGTTGCGGATAATATTCGCAAAGGCGCGGCAACCAACGCAGTGCAGATCGCACGGGTTCTGGCAGACAACTACCTATGAATTAAGTATTTTCGATAGACAATTCTCCGCCTTGCGGCGGATCAAGAAAAGGAGTATACGTTGGATCGAGTACCGGTAACCAGAGAGGGTTATGAGACCCTTAAAAAAGAACTGGAGAACTTAAAGCGAGTTGAACGCCCGCAAAATATAAAAGCAATTGAAGAGGCCCGTGCGCATGGTGATCTCAGCGAAAACGCGGAGTTTGCAGCAGCCAAGGATCGCCAGGGATTTATCGAGGGACGGATCGGTGAATTGGGGTTCAAGTTGGCCAATGCCGACATTATCAACCCGGACAATCTGTCCAAGGACACAGCCGTGAAAATAAGGTCTATCCCCATCGCATCGCATTTAATTGTCTACCCCATATCGATACGTTTTTAGATAATGGATATACCAAAGAAGAGATGAAGATGGTGAATGAAACCAGAAAGATTCTGGCAGACGATACCATTGGGGTTACTGCGACCACCGTGCGGGTTCCGGTGTTTTACAGCCACTGCGAATCCGTAAATGTGGAAACCAGAGAGCCCATTTCGGCGTCGGAGGTAAAACTGCTTTTAGAAAAAGCACCCGGGATTAAAGTGATGGATGATCCGGGGAAAAATATTTACCCCCTCGCAACCGATGGGGCCGGTCAGGATCTGACCCTGGTGGGCCGAATCCGCGATGATGAATCCGTCTCAAATGGAATCAACATGTGGATTGTTGCGGATAATATTCGCAAAGGCGCGGCAACCAACGCAGTGCAGATCGCACGGGTTCTGGCAGACAACTACCTATGAATTAAGTATTTTCGATAGACAATTCTCCGCCTTGCGGCGGATCAAGAAAAGGAGTATACGTTGGATCGAGTACCGGTAACCAGAGAGGGTTATGAGACCCTTAAAAAAGAACTGGAGAACTTAAAGCGAGTTGAACGCCCGCAAAATATAAAAGCAATTGAAGAGGCCCGTGCGCATGGTGATCTCAGCGAAAACGCGGAGTTTGCAGCAGCCAAGGATCGCCAGGGATTTATCGAGGGACGGATCGGTGAATTGGGGTTCAAGTTGGCCAATGCCGACATTATCAACCCGGACAATCTGTCCAAGGACAGAGCCGTATTCGGCCACAGAGTTTTGCTTGAAAACATAGACACCGGTGAAGATGTGGAGTACCAGCTGGTGGGGCCGGATGAATCCGATATTGAGCGAGGACGTATTTCTATTTCTTCACCTCTCGGCAGAGCCATTTTAGGGAAAAAACCGGGAGACGAACTGACACTTGTGGTGCCGGGCGGAAAGCGTGTGTATGAGTTGGTGGAGATTTTATAAGTCTACCTCTCGGCATTTCTATTCCGCCGTGGCGAAAAATATATAATTTCTTCGAGGTTCACCCATAGTCCTTGAAGATGAAATGATTGGGATAACGGAGGTTTGTAGTGGCCCGTATTACAATTGAAGATTGCCTGCGAAAAGTGAATAACCGATTTTTGCTCGTTAACATGGTCGGCAAACGGGTGCGACAGATCCGTGAAGGATCCGATTACCTCGTCAGCTCACCGAAAAATGAAGATATTGTGGTTTCACTGAGAGAGGTTGCTGCCGGAAAGGTTGTATCCAAAAAGGCAGATATACAAGAAGAGTAACCGCCTAGTTCGCTTCGCTCACAATTGCACAACCGGGATTTCTTGAATTTCTTTGTCGAGAGAACGTAACAACTTCAAAGCGCTGAACAGAGCCATGGGAAAGGCTTTGCATCGCTACCAGATGATATCTGACGGCGATCGAATCGTTGTGGGCGTCTCAGGCGGTGCGGACAGTCTCAGCCTGATGTGGCTGTTATCTGAACGTCGAGCACGAATTCCGATCAACTATGACCTGTTTGCGGTCTACATCGATCCTGGTTTTGAAGGAAGTTTCGCCGAAGCACTCAAATCCTATTGTGAACGACTTGGATTTTCCCTCAGGGTTGAATATACGGATTACGGCGTCCGGGGACACAGCCCCATTAACCGGGAGAACCCATGCTTTTTATGTTCCAGACTTCGTCGCAAACGCCTCTTTGAAATTGCTGATGAATTAGGTTGCCGCAAATTGGCTCTGGGCCATAATAAAGATGACGTGATTGAAACCCTGTTTATGAACATCTGCTATGCAGGTGAAATCAGTACGATGTTGCCGTCCCAGACGTTTTTTCAGCAAAAGTTTACCCTGATTCGTCCCCTCGCATTTGCCGATGAGGGTTTGATCCGGCGTTTTTCCGGAGATCAACGATTTCCGGATTTTGAGAATCCCTGTCCGACAGCTAAAACGTCAAAACGCCAGGAAATAAAATCTCTATTAAAACAGCTTTATCGCAGCAATAAAAAAATAAAAGGGAATATTTTTCGAGCGATGAGTCATGTCAGGCTTGAATATCTGTTAAAATCATGAAGGATGTCCAAAGTCAGCCCGATTTTCGAAACATCCCCATCGATAAAGTGGGGATCAAAAATCTTCGCTATCCCATCACCGTTCGAGACCGGCGGGACGGTTTTCAGCACACCATTGCCCTCATCAATATGTTTGTAGATTTGCCCCACAACAACAAGGGCACTCACATGAGCCGCTTCGTTGAACTTTTACACCTGCTGCGCCCGGAAGTTTCCCTGCAGAAGTTTTCGGCCATTCTTGAAAACATGAAACAGCATTTAAAGGCGGCCTCGGCCCATCTTGAAATGACCTTTCCGTATTTCATTGAAAAGAAGGCGCCGGTGAGTTTATCTCCGGGACTCATGGATTATACCTGCAGCATCATCGGAACCAGCGACCCCTCCGGAAAAGTCGATCTTGTATCACAGGTTGTTGTCCCGATCTCTTCGGTTTGTCCCTGTTCTCTGGAGATCAGTGACTGTGGTGCCCATAACCAGCGCGGCGAAGTAAGGCTGAGCACCCGTTTCAAGAAATTCATCTGGATGGAAGATATGATCCAGCTGGTGGAAGCATCCGCTTCCTGTGATGTCTTTTCTGTTTTGAAACGGGCTGATGAAAAATACGTTACGGAAAGCGCATTTGCCCATCCCAAATTTGTCGAAGATATTGTGCGCGATGTCGCTGAAAAGCTTAACGCAGATGACAACATCACCTGGTTTTCAGTGAGTGCCGAAAATTTCGAGTCGATTCACAACCACAGTGCATATGCCAGTATTACCTCTGGTTAGAATGCGGTTATTTCAAAATTTTCAGTAGCTGGCGTATGATCGGTTTCGTCGATTTGCCGGGTGTGTTGATCATTACAACATAGCGATACAATCCACCGTTTTCACCGACGATGTAACCTGCGCGGGTGCTGACGCCATAGAGCGTACCGGTTTTATAAAACTCGCGCCCTTTTTTGCGCATGAGCTGGTGATGAGGTTTGAACTTGTCGAGAATACGAAGCATGTGATGCGCCGAAACCCTATTCTGCCGGGATATCCCGGAGCCTTCAGCGATTGACAAATTTTTGATTTGCAAAACGGTTGCCGTATAATCCAGGGCGGCAGCAACTCCTTTCTCAAGGTTACCGGGCGGACCCAATGCCTCGATACCGGAAGTAATGAATAGCTGATTGGTGGTAAAATTATTGGAGTGCTCAAGAAGTTTTGAAATAATCTGTGACAGGGAAAACTTCGAAACATATCGATAGATGAGTTTATCCTCGGTTTCATTGACCCGGCCCGGTGTCACCGACCCGCTAAATTGTACCCCATGCTGTTTAAGAAAATACCGGAAGAGTTCACCGGCGTAAATGGTGTTTTCATTTCCGAGATGGGACAGCACAAATCTTCCGTTTTTCAAGTCCCGTGCTCTGATCTTTTTTTCCGCATACGGCAGCAGGGGCGTCTGGGTCTCGGCGCTGATATAACCGGACCTGGTACGTTTAAAAAAAACGGTGTTAAAATTGACGCACAGCGCTCCATTCGGAGCATCATAAGGCTGTGAGGATGAACTGATGCCGGGAATGGTCAGCGGCCGGTTGAAATGGGAATCATCGACAACCAGATCGTTGATGACGGTAGAACTTCCGATCAGGTCGGAAAGTCGCCCCGATATATCGTTGACGATTTCCGAAATTAAAAGGGGGTCACCAAACCCCTTTATTTTTAAATTTGAATGCGGGTCCAGGTAAAATTCAGTGGCGTAGCGATAATCCGGTCCCAGATAATGAAACGCACCAAGCGATGTTAAAAGTTTAAGAATGGAAGCCGGCACCAGTTTTTTGTTCTTATTTTTCGAAATTATAGTTCGGCCTTCAGAATCTGCGACTAGCAGGGAATCATTGGGTCCGATGAGCGATATTATTTTTTCGAATCCATCGGCAGCGGCACTCGGTGTTGCCTTAATGAGCATCGATAGCCAGATCAACAGCAGGGTGCATACCACTGCCCGATTTAAATATGTATCGGAATTTCTACAATTTATTGGAATCACAGTTCTTTTTTCAATCAGTGGCTTTCCAAAACGAGGGTGACTGGTCCATCATTAATTAAGGCGACTTCCATCATGGCCTGGAAACGACCGGTTTCAACTGATATTCCAAGCCGGCGCACTTGTTGGACAAAATTCTCGTACAGCTCTGAGGCTTTTTGTGGCCCGGCGGCGGCGACAAATGAAGGTCGACGTCCCTTGCGGCAGTCCCCCAACAGGGTAAATTGTGAAACCACCAGCATTTTAGCGCCAATCGATAGCAGGGATCGGTTCATTTTGGCGTCCTCATCTTGAAAAATTCTTAAATTGACGATTTTTTTCGCAAGATAGTCGGCATCCGATGGGGTGTCTCCTTGCGCCACCCCAAGCAATACCAGAAGACCTTTGTCAATCCGGCCGATGATTTCATTGTCTGCTTTTACCGAGCTTTCTTTCACTCTCTGGACGACTGCACGCATGGTTTAGTCCTGACTGGGACGATGAAAATTCACCTGTAACTTGATTCACATGGATTTAACTTTTTACACCGGTTTTGTTCCCGAATTTGGTTTCAGGTTTCAGGTGTCAGCCCAGCCGCTGGCCTGAAGAGCGGCCAATGTAATCGAAAAAGAGACCTTAGCCTTGCAGGGTCTCATACGAGGAGTTTGCTAAAAAATGAACATCGAACATCGAACATTGAACGTCCAACATCGAATAAGGTATTCTGTCAATTTAAAAAAAGACTAAGCAAAGCGAAGCTGTCCTTCGAAATTCTGCGGTTCAGTATTCTGCGGTTCGCTTTTTAAAATCGATAAAGCGCAGCGTCATCAATATTCGACGTTCGATGTTGGACGTTCGATGTTCGACGTTCATCAGTTTCTTTTTCGATTAGACCGGCCGTTTTTTTGGCCGGCGGCTAGGCTGAACCCTGAACCTTTGAACCCGTTTACTCCCTACCGAGCAAATCTGCAAACGGATTGTTAAAGGGGGTGTTTTTCTTTCCGATGTTTGGGCGCCGGGCTTTCGGATTTTTTGATTTTGGTGTCGGTTTTACCTTCTGTGGCGATTTTCCGGGAACTTTTTTCATGGATAGGGAAATCCGGTTGCGTTCCAGATCCACCTCCATAACTGAAACTTCCACTTTTTGCTGTACCTTGACTACATCGGCCGGATCTTTGACAAATTTGTCCGATAGCTCGCTGATGTGCACCAAACCGTCCTGATGAACGCCGATATCGACAAAAGCCCCGAAAGCGGTGACATTGGTTACGATCCCAGGGAGTTTCATGCCACTTTTCAGGTCGGATATCTTCTCAATATCATCGGCGAAGGCAAAATTTTCAAATTCCTGGCGGGGATCACGGCCGGGCCGGGCCAGTTCCTTGAGGATATCCTTTAAGGTCGGAATTCCGATCTTATCCGTGACATATCGACTCATATCGGTTTTTTCCCGCAATTGCGAATTTTTCATCAGATCCGTCACCGTGCAACCCATGTCGTCGGACATGGTTGATACAATATGATAACTTTCGGGGTGTACCGCACTTGCATCCAGCGGGTTTTCGCCGTCTCTAATTCTTAAAAATCCGGCGGCTTGTTCGAAGGCTTTGGGACCCAGTCTTGGGACTTTTTTTAACAGGGCCCGGGAAGCAAAGGGACCATTTTGTTCCCTGTATACCACGATGTTTTTAGCCAGCTGAGGGCCTAATCCGGAAACGTAAGTTAATAGCTCAACACTGGCCCGGTTCACCTCCACACCCACGCCGTTCACACAACTGACGACGATATCATCCAAAGATTGTTTCAAATCGGATGGGTCGACATCATGTTGGTATTGGCCTACACCGATGGATTTCGGATCGATTTTCACCAGTTCAGAGAGCGGGTCCATAAGTCTTCTGCCGATGGAGATGGCCCCCCGGACAGTGAGGTCAAGATGCGGGAATTCTTTACGGGCCGTCTCCGAGGCGGAATATATCGATGCACCGCTCTCATCCGCCAAAATGACATTAACCGTGCGATCAAAGTCAAGGGCTTCGATAAAGGTCTCCGTCTCTCTTCCGGCAGTTCCATTTCCTACGGCAATGGCTTCAATTCGAAAACGGGTCACGTAATTTTGAATTTTATGGGCGGCATCCCGGCGCTGCTTTTCTGATGTATGAGGATATATGGTATCATGGTGTTCGACCGTTCCCTGACGGTCTAAGCAGACAATTTTACAGCCGCTGCGGTAACCGGGGTCAATAGCCATAATCCGTTTGGAACCCAATGGAGGAGCCAAAAGCAGTTCGCGCAGGTTGGCGGAAAACACTTTGATGGCCTCCGTGTCCGCCCGTTCTTTGGTAGCCAGTCTGATTTCAGTTTCCATCGATCTGGACAACAGCCGTTTATAGCTGTCGTGTACGGCAAGTTTTACCTGGGCTGAATCTTCACCGTCTGTTTTTACAAACAGGTCTTCAAGAATCTTAATGGCCTCATCCTCCGGTGGACCTATGGATAGATTCAGGATATCTTCCTTTTCGCCGCGCCGCATGGCCAAAATCCGGTGGGATGGCGCTGTGAGCGCTGGTTCCTGCCAGTCAAAATAATCCCGGTACTTTGTGCCGGTTGCTTCTTTTCCGTGAGATACGCGGCTGTGAATGATCCCACGTGAAAAATACAGCTGACGCAACTTGGTGCGTGCTTGTTGATCTTCGTTGACCCGTTCGGCAATTATGTCCCTGGCGCCCGCAAGCGCATCCTCGACGGTTTCAACGGCTTTATCCGGATCGATAAAATCAGCAGCGGCTTTAAGGGGATTTGCACCATTTTGCTCGAAAATTAGCCCGGCCAGGGGCTCGAGCCCTCTTTCCCGGGCGATTGATGCTCTCGTTCGTCGCTTCGGTCGGTAGGGTAGATATATATCTTCCAGAATTGCCAGGCTTGCCGCTGCCATGACGCTTTCTTTGAGCTCATCGGTAATGTGTCCTTGTTCTTCCAATGATTTTAATATGGACTCTCTGCGCTGGTCCAGTTCTTTCAGCTGTTGCAATCTGTCGCGGATGGCAGTAACCATCACTTCATCCAAACTGCCGGTTGCTTCTTTGCGATACCGGGCGATGAATGGAACCGTTGCACCCTCTTCCAGCAGAACTGCCACGGCATCGACTTGAGAATTTCTCAAGTCGAGCTCGGAGGATATTTTTTCGATATGTGAAGTGGCCATTATTTTACACCTGTGATTCTTTTTGGTAACTGTGAACAAATCAACCAATTAACGACACTTGAAGTTTTGACTGACGGCGCTGTTTTTCTTAGAAAAATTGACCCGTTGATATAGGCGGAACACCTGACAAAGTCCAGATATCGTTTATTGGTTAATTAGTTGATTGGTTAAGTGGTTATAAATATGGATTTATCCCATATTGGCAAAATAAAAAGAGCTGTTTTCATAGTAAATTATGAGGTCTGAAGTCAAGATTAAAGATACACAAAACAGCCTTTAGTGCAAAAAAAATAATTCTGAATCGATCCATTAGCTTGCTGATGGAGTGCTATTTTCTTGAAGATAGTCAGTTTTTGTTATATAAATTAAAGTGACCGTTCACATTTGAATGCGTGAACACTTACAAATTTAGGTGATAAGTAATCACAATCCCAAAGAAAGGGTGGTGTGTGCTATCTACTCCAAAAGGAATGCCCCATGCAATTGAATAAGTGGTTAGGGAAGCGATTTTTGAAACATCGCAGTCTCTATTACAAGTTAAATCTGATTTTTGGACTCTTTTTTCTGTTCCCAATCGCAGGTTTTATATTTTTCAGCATCAGGTATGACATGCTGGATGATGAATACCTGCCTTTTTTCTTTCTCGGTATTCTCATTTTCTCATTTATTGCCTTTAACATACTGAAGAATCTTTTTGATAAAATTGCCAATATATCCGAGACGATGTCATCAACCTATATCGCCGAGTTCTCGGATAATGAGGCTCAATCCGGCACGGATGAGTTGCACGCCATTGTCAATTCCTTCACCTCTATTGAAAGGCAATTCAGCAACACATTTAAGCAGCTTGAGAAAAAAGCGTCCGAAATTTCCATCTTAAAGGAGCTTTCAGAGTTGTGTTATGTAACCTTCGATCCGGAGGAGATCCTTTATGTTACCCTGGAACGTGCATTGCTGCTGACGAACTCGGATCTCGGCTCTATTTTGACCCTTGAAAAAGGCGAGGCCAAATCTTTTGTGGTGAAAGCCACCGTAGGCATGGGTAAATTTGTCAAGTCCGGCGACCGTATCGATTTTGACACCAGCATTGCCAAATACGCGGTCATTAATAAATCTGCCCTGGTGGTCGAAGATATTGAAAAAGATAAGCGCTTTGGGCGGGTAAACATGGCGCATTACGGGTCGAAGTCTTTTGTGTGCATGCCGATTAAAACCAGCAAGGAGATCATCGGCGTGCTTACCATTTCATCCAGAAATAAAAACAGAGTTTACACCTACAGCGAGATTGAGGTTTTAACGCCTCTTCTAAGTAATGCGGCTTTTACCTATGAAAATTTGCGTCTGATAAAGGAAAACGAGCAGGGGGCTGTTTATCATAGATTTATTGAAAAGATTTTCAAGCTTTTTAACTCCAGTTTTAGGGACAGCGAACTTATTCACGCCATCCTCACCGAGATCCACACTGTAGCGGCATATGATCTTGCCATTGTAATGACCAAACATGTGAGTAAACCCGGTCACTTGAAGATTTCCGACTTTCTCAGTAACGGTCCCTCAAACATAGCTACTGACTGTTCCTATTCCTATCAGGACTCGATGATTGAAAAAGTCTTCAAACAGGGAATTCCCCTCGTCGTTGAGGATAGCGGTGATTTGACGAGCTCGCTGGATCAAATGATTTTTCAGGACCACGGATGTAAATCGTGTCTGCTGGCCCCTCTAAAAATGGACGGCAATATCACCGGCATACTGGCATTGGCGTCGAAAAAGCGCGGTTTGTTCAATGAAGTCCAGGAACTTTTAAAATGGATCGCCAACGGACTTTCTCTGGTTCTCGAGCGTAACCGGCTATTGGCAGCCGTAGTGAGGCGCAATCAGGAGCTGGACGCTATTCGCCAGATCGGAAGTGCTCTGGCGTCATCGACCTTCGATATCAGTAAAGTTTTAAAATACACCATGGACATGATCCGGGAAGTGATGAATGTGGAAGCCGGCTCTCTTCTGTTCCTGGAGGACAATGAGCTTGAAATTGCCGTGGCCTTCAACATAAAAATCAAGTCCATGAAAAAGTTCCGTTTGAAACTGGGGCAGGGTATCGCCGGTTATGTGGCTGCCAGAGGAGAGGCCATTGTGGTCACTGATACCGAGAAATCACCCCATTTTTCCCCGGTGATCGATGGCGTATCGGGTTTTACAACACATTCCGCGCTTTGTGTGCCGATGATATCCCAGGGCCGGGTAATCGGCGTCATCGAGGTGCTGAATAAAATTGATGGTGAATTCAGCATCGATGATAAAGATTTACTCCAGGCCATTGCAACATCGGTCTGTATCGCGCTGGAAAATGCGCGATTATACAAGGAAACCGTTTCAATGGCTGAACATGAACGGGACGTGCGCCAGATGTTTCAAAAATTTGTGCCCAAAGAGGTTTTGGATAAGATCATCCATGGCTCCGCCAACGGAAAGCCGATCATTGAAGAAATCAGAACCATCACTTTGTTGAACATCGACATCAGGGGATTTTCACAAACAGCCGTGCAAATTGGTTCCCAGAAAACCGTCTCACTGCTCAACAGCTTTTTCTCGGCCATGGGCGGTATCGTATTCAAGCACCATGGAATTGTCGACAAATATTTGGGGGACGGGTTCCTGGCACTGTTTGGGGCCCCGGTTGCCAGCACCGAGGATGCCGATAATGCCGTAGCGGCTGCTTTTGAAATGAAGCACTCCCTTCCGGCCGTCAATAAATATCTGACAGAAAAACTGGGCGCTTTCCGTGACCATGGGGATCAGTATTCACACCGGTGAAGTTGTTGTGGGCAATATCGGTTTCGAGAAGAAAATGGATTATACCGTCATCGGTGATTCGGTGAACACGGTGTTCAGGCTGCAGAATCTGACAAAATCAATTCCCGATGGAATTTTGATCAGCGAACATACCCTCCGTGCGGTGCGAACTCGTTTGGGAGTTACCGAGGTTGAAATGACCGGCAATATCAGCAAAGAAGTCGGTCATATGAAAGTATATGAGCTATTGGACCGTCGAATGGAGAAAGCTGCGGCGGCTGCCCTGGCGAACTAGCCTGGGCCAATATCCGTCCTCAATCATCCTGCCTTGATAAAAAATCCACGATGTATCCTTGACAAAGGGTGCCGATAAAATTAGATTTTAGCAACCGTTCGCATTCGCGGGTCAAATTTGATAATCGGAGGATACCATGGTAACGAATGATTCTGCTAGCCTGAAAGGGCACTTTCTTTTAGCGATGCCCAGTCTGGTTGATCCGAATTTCCATCAGACTGTTACCTCTATTTGTGAGCATAACGAAAGCGGCGCCATGGGTATCGTCATTAATCGCGTTCATCATTTGTTGACCGCAAAGGATATATTTGAAGAACTGAGCATTGAACATACACCCGCAACCCGGTCAATACCTGTCCATCTCGGGGGACCGGTTCATGTCGGTGAAATCTTTGTGCTGCACGGCCCCCCGTTCAACCGGGAAGCCAGTTTAATGATTACACCTTTGCTGGCCATGAGTAATACAAGAGATATCCTGGAAGCTGTTGCCATGGGCAAAGGACCCCGGGCGTTTATCATCACGCTGGGTTGCGCCGGTTGGGGGCCCGGACAATTGGAATCTGAAATAAAAGAAAATGCCTGGTTGAATTATCCGATTTTTGAGGAAAATATCTTTGATATGCCGATTGAAGCACGTTGGAAGGAAGCGGTTAAAAAAATGGGAATTGACCCGGCCCTGCTGTCGAATATGGCAGGTCATGCATAACAGATTGATTCTTTAAACTATCCTTTAGCTTTAGCTTTGGCTTTAGGTTTCTTCTTTTTGAGGCAGATTTTATCTTTTCTGACAAATGCGCAAAGCTTTGGATTATAGTACTCTTTGCAATTCAATGGATTATATAGCGGACACTCAGGATTTTTTTCGGACATAAATCTCTATTTTCCTTTCAAACTTTGGTTTCTTTCACGGATCCTACTTTCTATAGCATGAAACCTTAGCTTTTACAAGGCCTTGATCCGAATCCCAGGCGGAATGACCTGACCTGTATCCAGCGACCGCCGGGAGGAACTGAAAAAATAACTTAGCGCAAATGGGGCGAACCCCCTAACTTGATATCGAGTTGTACGATATGGATACCTACAGCACCCTGAAAAATGAAATTCTGAACATCAATCGCGACGTTTCTTTGTTGTTTTCAACGGCCAAATCGATTCCCGGTATGGCGGATTACAGTTTCGGCGAATGGGAGAAAACCTGTGAACACCTTCCCCGGCAACTTGCGGAGGATACGATCCGAGTGGCGATTGTCGGACCGATAAAGTCCGGCAAGAGTACATTTTTGAATTCGATTTTTAAAGGCGAATACGTCAAGAGAGGTGCCGGTGTTATAACCTCCATCGTTACCCGGGTGCGCAGGGCTGAGCATCTTCGAGCAAAATTGTTCTTTAAATCCTGGGATGAGGTCAACGCCGAAATGGAACAGGCACTGGTGCTATTCCCTTCTTTGAACCGGCGTTCCGAAAATGAAACAATCGATATCAGGCAGGAAAAAGAAAGACATGAATTAAAGCGGGCGCTCGGCGAGTTGAGTGCCGATCAATTAATCACCCAGTATAGCCGCAATATCAACAATGTCATACTGAGTTCATATCTCAAAGGATACGACACGGTAAACAGCCTTGTGACCACGGAAAATGCTGTCAAACTGTATGAGGGCGATCGATTTTCCGATCATAAAACCTTTGTGGGTAATGAGACGCTGGCAGTATATTTGAAGGATGTTTTACTCGAAATCAGTTCCGGCAATGTGGAAAGCAACATAGAAATTGCGGACTGCCAGGGCAGCGATTCATCCAATCCGCTGCATCTCGCCATGATCCAGGATTATTTGCTGCTCACCCATCAGATTATTTACGTGGTGAGCAGCCGGACGGGATTGCGAGAGGCCGATATCCGATTCCTATCAATAATCAAAAACATGGGAATCCTGGAAAACATCGTGTTTGTCATTAATTTTGATTTTAGTGAACATGAATCCAGCGATGATCTTAAATCCCTGGTCAATCGAGTTCGGGAAGAGCTTGCCATGATAAAGCCGGATCCGGACGTTTATGCCTTTTCCGCGCTTTATAATTTGTTCAATGCGCACCCCAAAAGCCTTTCAGATAAGGACAGACTAAGATTTGAACAATGGACCGGCGATGGAAAATTCACTGAATTATCAAACCGTGAAACCGTCCTGTTTGAATCTTTTTTTTATGACCGTCTGGCCCGCAAACGTTATACCCTGTTGCTGAAAAATCATGTTGAGCGCCTGGCAGTGATTTTATCAGGCATTGCCGATTGGATCGGCCTCAATCGAGATGTCCTTGCCCGGGATGCAGACAGTATGAGCGACGCCCTGGAAAAAATCAGAAGTCATCAGCAAAGACTCGATCAGATAAAATCTGCAATTAAGAAAACGTTAAATGGCGCCCTATCGGATATAAAAAAAGAGCTTCAGCGTGATACGCATCGGTTTTTTGATGGACACTCCGGCAATATTGCCGGGAACCTTGAAAGTTTTATTCATGCGTACACCTTTTCACCGGAAAAATATCAAGAAAGTCTTAAGAGTGCAGATTTCTCCCAAATGCTATACCTTGTATTCCAGGACTTCAAACAGTCCATTGATACCTATATAACAGAAATGATTAATCCTGAAGTGATTCGGTTTTTGCAGGCCAGAAAAAAACGTATCCGGCAATACTTTGCAGCGCTAATCGTTCCGTTTGACACCATGATCGAGGATGCTTATGACGAATTCAACGGGATGCTGGGTCGCAGAGAACTGTTTGCCGACGGGATTAATCCCTCGGGCAATAAACCACCAAATATGGATACCGTCATAAGTGCCGGCAGCGTCAGCCCTCCTCCTCTGGTAACTGCCATGCATTATTCGACCAAGATAAAAACCGAGGCCATCATGCGATTGGGATTGTACCGGGTCATGAGAAACGTCTCAAAATTGTTTAGAAAATCATCCGACCGCGAAGGTGAGGAAACACTGCGAGCGTTAAAAGACGCGATCCGGCGGATGAAGCGAGAAACCGGGAAGTCGGTGGCATTTCATCTCAAAGATTACCGGGAGAATTTAAAATTCAGATATCTTTTCAAATTGACGGAAGCCACCTCCGACGGTTTTGCTCAGACTGTGCTGGATCGCTTTCAGGCCTATTTCTCCGATCTTTCGGCAATTATGGAGCGAATTGGAACAAGTAAAAATGATAAGGCCAGAGCAATGAAAATTCTCAATGAAATGGATCAGATCTCCCGACAGCTTAATAAAAAACTCGACCGGATTCGAAAGGAAATCGAGCAAGTATCATAGGCCGGGTTCACCGCATAGCCGTCAGGCTAAGCATATATGCTTAACATTTTGATGTTTTTAGACGGCAAACCACAAATCTCAATAACCAAATATTTGCAATTTGTTTTTTGTAATTTATTTGTAATTTGAGATTTGTAATTTGAGATTTCTTTCATGTACCATTATTTTTAGATAGTTCTTGTAAATGTTCTCTGGCAAATTGGATGGTGTCGTCCAAAGTGAGGGCCATTTTATAGTAACGGATGGCCTTTTGGTTTTCACCCATTTGACGGTAATTGGAGGCGATGTTGGCATAATCAATGGCAGAGGAAGGATCGAGTTCTATTACTTTTTTAAAGTCTTCAATGGCTCTTTCGTGCTCTTTTAATTTAAAATGGCAGAACCCCATCAAATTGTAGATATCGGTTCTTCGGCTATCCAGCTTTTCTCCTTCCTGAAGATTCTCAAGGGCCTGGCGGTATTCTCCCATTTCTTTTAAGGCCACCCCCAAATAAGAATAAATGCTTGGCGTGTCCTGTTTGGTGGGATTGAGCGTCAACGACCTTCGCAAACAGGCGAGGGCAGTTTCCGGATCATTGATTGACAGGTTACAGGCGCCCAGGTAAAAGTGAACAAAGTACTTACCCGGCAGCATCTTATCCATGGTTTCCAGTTCCAAAATGGCTGCCGTGGCCGGTCTGTTTTCAAAAATATGTTTGGCCGAAAACATGGCAACACTGGTTCCCAGTGATCTTTCCCTGAAATGGGCGCCGGGGATGATGGTATAAAAGGCAGGTATCGCAAGTTGGGAATGCATGGTGTTTATTGCCAGTACATCCATATCATTTGCCGCCAAAGCGGAAAGGCAATTGAGGATTTCTGTTTTTAAATTGTTGTCCGCGATATCTGGTAAATTGTCGATGTCCAATTCTTTTCCGGGGTTTATCACGAAATCGGCTTCTTCGATGGTGTTAAATTTCGGCAGACCGCTGGCGACATAGTTGGCGCCGGTGTTAAAATCTCCGGCCAGTTGAGCGATTTCGGTTAAGGCCCGGCTCAGGGCTTTTTGTGGGTCCGGAGTGGTTCCCGCGGTCCAGACAATTTCGCTCAAATGCGGGAAGGTGGTTGGATCATGTGCCAGGATACCCACCGTGGGTATACCGGTATCCAGGGAAAAATCTGATAAATAGAGATCTACGCCGGAATTTTTGAATTTTTGAAGCATTTCCACTGCCAGGGGATCGGAGACCGATTCCGGTCGGATGGCAGCGACTTTTAATTTATTGTGGCTGATGATGGATGAGGTGTGTCGCTCAACGATTTCACAAATACCCTGGATCAGCGCTTCCTCCACGCAATTACCGGCCGATGGCCCGTTGAACTCATTGATGGCAAAAAACCAGTCAAAAGGAATGAGAACCTCCTTTTCCCGGGTGAGATTGTAGCCACGGGTCCATTTTAATGGTAACTTTTCAAATATTTTCCGGGAAAGCAGCAAATCATCCGATTCATCGTGGACGGATTTGGCGATCATTTCAAAAGCGATGGCATTTTTTTTCACATTAGTATATTTATCGATGAAAAAGTTATCCGGATTCGCTGCAAAACTGAAGAAGCTGAACCGTTCAGCCAGTTCCATCACGGCACTGGCTTCCGCCTGGCGGGGGGTGCCGCCTTTGCCCATCTGTTTTTTTGTTCCGATGACAGCCGCGGCATCTTTACCACAGGTACTGAAATAAATCGGGATGTTCAGGCGACCATTATCGATGCGAATCGTATTTTTTAAAATATCAAGATCAATTTTCTTTAGTTTAGTCTTGAAACGTTTCACCGTTTCTTCCGGCGGCAGTATTTTATCCTGATCCAGTGTATACTGTTTGTAGGCATCATTTAGGGTAATGGTGTATTTCATCGCGTTTCTCCTGATGGCTTTTATTAGTATGATCGTTCAGCTTCAAATGCACGAGGTCCATAAAATATTCTGAAAATTAATTTTCCCCGGCCCCAAAATGACAGTTTTATCATTCAAGATAAAACCGAAATCTGAAAATTCCAGTATGATATTCAAAGCGTTTTTCAATTGACCTTGTTTTGTTGATTTGATAAGTAGGTTTTTTAAGGTTGATAAGTTCTGGGTTCAACGTTCCGGGTTGAAAAAAACCATACAGCTCGTATCAAAGGGATCGTGTCTTATTCTGGTTATAAATCCGTTTCACGCAATGGAATATGAAGGATGCGCCAGATTTTTATTAATATTGTGAGCCGTATCCAACGCTTGTAACCTTTGAACCCCGAACCGGGAACCGCTCAACCTAGGTAATATGTGGGGATGTAGCTCAGATGGGAGAGCGCGGCGTTCGCAACGCCGAGGTCAGGGGTTCGATCCCCCTCATCTCCACTCATCCATCTAAAATCATTATATATATTGTGGTTATAGATATCGTTTATTGGGTGATTAGTTGATTGGTTAAGTGGTTATAAATATGGAGTTATCCCATATTTGCAAAACAATTGGACACTGACACTCAGGTTTCAGGTGTCGGGTGTCAGGTGTCAGTAGTAAAAAAGTGAGAGCCGGCCTGACACCCGATACCTGAAACATAATCTCCGAAAAGCATTAACTACGCCCGATAATGTCCAAAAAAAAAGAGCTGTTTTCATAGTAAATTATGAGGTCTGGATTATCAACGAATTACCTATTGTATGCCAAAAAAATAGGAAATAAAATACTCAGCCGTTCAGCGGACGATTTACTTTTTAGCAAACAAGTTGTAACCATTTTGCGCCATTTTGGCTCTCTATGATACGATGGTTCAATCTAACCGGACCATCTCAGAGTAAGTACGTGATAGTGCTTCATTCTGACCTCCTTTCACGGGTGGTTCATCATTTGGTGGACCACCCATTTTTTATCTTGCCGTTTCTTGAAGGAGAATCTCTGAAGAACCCAGAAATTCACAATATTTCATTGATTAATGCTATATATGGTTTATATTTTAACCGTTGAACTCTGAACCTGGAACCGATCACTTTACTTACATAAAGGATTCCCGATATTAAACATGAACAGGACATCCGACATCGAACGAGAAACGAAAGAGACCCATATACGGGTTTCATTGAAGCTGGACGGCCAGGGGCAAGCGGAGATATCCAGTGGAATTCCCTTTTTTGATCACATGCTCACCCTGTTTACCGTTCACGGGTTTTTTGATCTTTTCCTGCATGCCAAAGGAGACCTAGACGTCGATTTTCACCATACAGTGGAAGATGTAGGGCTGGTACTTGGACAGGCAGTGGACAAAGCCCTCGGCGAGCGCAAAGGAATAAAGCGATACGGCCATGCCGTTACCCCCATGGATGATGCTCTGGCTGCTGTCACTGTTGATCTGTCCAATCGCCCTTTTCTGGTTTATAACGCGCCGGAACCGGCTGTGTCGGAGATTGGGCTTAGCCCCTCCTTGGCCAAGGAATTTTTTAGGGCACTGGTGAACCGGGCAGGCATGAATTTACATATCAATGTCCCGTATGGAGAAAATGAACACCATGTGATTGAATCAATCTTCAAGGCATTCGGCCGGGCTCTGGACCAGGCTTCTGCCTTTGACGAACGGATTGTCGGGGTTCGATCTTCAAAAGGGACACTGTAATTTGGTTACCTGAACCGGATTCGCCGGATACGGAGAAATGATCAATCATTTTAAGATAGGAAAAATATCCCAATAAAATTTTTTTTTGCCACAAAATGCACAAAAATAATTTCTTAGCGGCTAATCATGCTCATTATACCCGCAGTTGATATTAAAAATGGAAAGTGTGTAAGGCTCCTTCAGGGACGTATGGAAGATGAGACGGTGTTCTCCGATGATCCGGCCGCCATGGCTCAAAAATGGGCCATGGCAGGGGCTGAGTTAATTCATGTCATTGATCTGGACGGCGCTTTTGGAAAAAGTCCGCAAAATATTGATGCCATCAAAAACATACTTAAAAGCATCAATACTCCGATTCAACTTGGCGGCGGTATTCGCACTGAACGAACCATCCGGATGTTTCTTGATATGGGTGTAAATCGGGTCATTATCGGAACTGAAGCGATAAACAATCCGGAATTGGTGGAGCAGAGTGCCCGGGATTTCCCCGATCAAATCATAGTCGGTATTGATGCCCGCGACGGGCATGTTGCCATCGAAGGGTGGACTGAAACCACACATATCAAGGCCGTTGATCTGGCCAGACGATTCCAAAATTGCGGCGTTGCCGCTATTAACTTTACCGATATTCAGCGGGATGGGATGCAAACGGGGCCTAACATAGAGGAGACTCGGCGACTCGCGGAAGCAATTAGTATCCCGGTTGTTGCCTCCGGAGGTGTCTCTACCATCAAAGACATTCAAAATCTTCTGCCTTTGGAAGCATCCGGCGTCACAGGGGTCATAACAGGTAAAGCACTATACAGCGGAACCTTGGATTTTAAAGAAGCGCTATCGGTAGTGCGATCAGAAAAATAGCAGTTCACGTTTTTTTTTAGGTTTTGGTGTTTAAGAAATTAAACTTTTTCCGAGATCGCACTCGGAAAAAGTGGCCCCTGCAGGGCAGCATGCATGCTGATTATAGGTTTCAGGTGTCAGGTTTCGGGTGTCAGGGAATTGGGGTACTAAATCCTGAAATCTGAACACTGACACCTGACACCTTCAGTCTTTTATAACATGTTGTCAGAAAAAATGAACTAAGGGCCAAATTCCGTCTTGTGTTGCGGCGCGGCCGGCAGAAAAAAATTCCTTGACAAATTCAGCGTTGAGAATTAAGTTTCTCGGTTAAACTCGGCTGTAATCTGATCCTGGCACTTATTGCATTTCCCGGGGGTATTTTTAGAAAAAACATGTGATTTCGGATACTTCAATTTTGGCATATTTATTTGGCAAAGCGTTGATTGCAAGACCCTTCCACTAATTTTATTCTTACCTGTTTCATAGCAATGGAGGTTACTGTTATTGGCAGGTTTTATCCCTGAAGATAAAGTTTCAGAAATTAAGAATGCAGCTGATATTGTGGATATCGTTTCAGAGGCCGTGCTTCTGAAAAAAACTGGTAAAAACTTCATCGGTCTTTGTCCGTTTCATACGGAAAAAACGCCATCTTTTACGGTAAGCCCTGACAAACAGATTTTTTATTGTTTTGGGTGCGGTACCGGAGGAAATGTTTTCAGTTTCCTTATGAAACAGGAAGGACTTTCATTTCCGGATACTGCCCGGCGACTTGCCAAACGTTATGGTATCGATCTTCCGATCAAACCACTGTCACCGGATCAAAAAAGGAAGATCAGCGAAAGGGAAGGCCTGCTCGATATCAACCGGCGGGCCATGGATTTTTTTCATCAGGCCTTGTGCCGCAGCACAGCAGGACAAGCGGCGAGGTCATATCTTGTGCACAGGGGGATATCGCAAAAAACCATAGAGGACTTTAAACTTGGTTGTGCACCTGACGGTTGGGATCGTCTGCTAAATTATTTTGCCAGCCAACGAATATCTCCCGCTCTGATCGAAAAATCCGGTCTGATTCTCCCCAGGAAAAATAAGAGCGGCTACTACGATCGCTTCCGGAATCGGATTATGTTTCCGATTATTGACGCCAACATGCAGGTGATCGGGTTCGGTGGCCGTGTGCTGGACGATTCTTTACCGAAATATCTTAATTCTCCGGAAACTCCTGTGTACAACAAGGGCCGATCCCTCTACGGCATTCAACAGGCCAAAGAGAAATGTCGAGACGCCGGTACCGTATTTATTGTTGAAGGGTATCTGGACCTTTTGGCGCTTTATCAGCATGGTATCGAAAATTCCGTAGCCACCCTCGGAACGGCATTGACTTCAGACCATGTGCGGTTGTTAACCCGCTATGCCGGACGTATGGTGCTGGTATATGATTCTGATGAAGCCGGAATCCGTTCCGCTCAACGTTGTATCGGCACCTTTTGGAGGGAGCATGTTGATTTTCGCAGACAGGATGTATTCAGCGAAGAAAAAGCAGATACCCATATTCTGGTTTTACCGGCCGGTCATGACCCGGATTCATACGTGTTTGAACACGGACCGGAAGCGTTTCTGGAGGCTGCGTCCAAGGCACCGGGTATCATAACATTTCTCATGGATCGTGCTGTTGATAAACACGGACTTTCCACCGAAGGGAAAATACGTATTATTTCAGAATTACAACAATCTCTGGCCGCCATTAATGATCGCGTGGCTCAGGCATTATACATCAGGCAGCTTGCGGAAAGAACCGGTATTGCTGAAACTGCTATTCTGGAACGAATAAGAGACATTTCAGCCGAAAAGTCCAGGACAGGATCTCGCGGCGTTCCCACAAATGCGCCTCTGCCAGGCTTACAAACACATGACGCAAAAGAATCAGCTCTGGGGGCCAGCGAACCGGAGGGTGTTTTTTCAGGTAGCCGCATCGAAAGGCAGATCATTGCGATGATGATTCAATTTCCTGAGATTTTACCCGATATTAACAACTACAAGCTTTTGGAATTATTCAACAATGATACGCTTAAAGGCATCGGGGAATCTATTTTAGAATTCAACCCGACTTCCGCTGACCAGGTCTCAGAGTTGATGTCTCAAGTTGATGACAGACAAATACAAGCGTTGATCGCTTCCTTAGCGATGGGGGATGAGTCCTGGAATAGGAAAGGATGTCTCAGGCTTCTTGGAAAGTTTGTTGAAAGCGGGCGAAAACTTCGAGACGGTGGTTTGCTGGAGAAGCAGATCAAGGCTGCTGAGAAGAGCAATGATCATGCGCTGCTGCTGAAACTGTTATCTAAAAAGCAAAAAATGGCCGAACGCAATGAACAGCAAAAAATGGCCCTATTGAATGGAAATTAAGGGTTTCAGGAAAACATATTGTCCCTGACTGCGAAGGATTTGGTTCCGATTGCGGTTGAAAAATTGAGGTATTTGGGAGGCATGATTTTATGGTCAGAAAAGCTGCTGAAAAAAAGCAAAGCAGTAAAAAGACTCAAGTGAAAGCATCCGTCAAAAAAGGTACCGGCAAAAAGAGAACCGCCAAACAGAAGGTTAGAAAGGATATAGCGAAAAAAGGTGCTTACAATCAGAAAGATGACAGAAAAATAACACTTAAGGCAATCAAGGCGCTGGTGTCCAAAGGCAAAAAACAGGGGTATTTAACCTATGATGAAATAAACAATATGCTGCCGAAAGATATGCTGTCTGTCGAGCAAATCGATGATACCCTAATGTTGTTTTATGCCAACAATATAGAGGTGGTCGATGAAAAACATCAAAAGAAAGTCGTAAAACTTAAAAAAGCAAAAGAAAAGAAGGCGATAACCGGCAGTGCCGCCGCCGCAGACTTTGGGACAGTAACCGATCCGGTTAAAATGTATCTTCGTGAGATGGGCCTCGTCACCCTGTTAAGCAGGGAAGGGGAGGTTGTCATCGCAAAAAAAATAGAAGCCGGCGAGCAGGAAGTCCTCCGAGCCCTTTTGGAAAGTACGGTGGGTGTCGAGTCCATCCTATACCTGGGGGGAGATATTGAAAATGGGGCTTTGCGTCCCAAATATGTGTTAAGAGATGTCGATGAAGGCGACACTCTTGCCGATGAAACCGCGCAAACTGAAAAATTTCTGGCAACCATTCGGGGAATCAAGGACCTGCACGAAGAAAATAGAGTATATCGCGAAAAGCTTTTTATTGAAAAATTGGAATCCGATGAGAAGCGTCGAATAAGACGAAATATTGCCCGTCGTGCAAATAAAATTTTTCAATTACTTAAGGACTGGCGTCTTGAAGCCAGTGTCGTCGAAGGTATCGAAGGTAAAATCAGGTATCAAATCGGCTGGTTCGACGAGATGAATAAGAGGACTGCCGAGAGTGTTGAAATATTTGATGCATCGGTCGCAGACGTTAAGGATCATTTGGAAACCAAAAACAAGTTTGTAGAATGGGCTGCTGCAGGCTGTGATTTACCCAAAGATGAGTTGAAAACCCGGTTTGATGAACTAAAAAAGATTATAGACGACATCAGAACAAAAGAAATCGATATAAAAGCCGATAGCCGAATGTTAAAAAGAATCATGGCCAGCGTTGCGGAAGGGCGTTTCCGGGCAAAACTGGCCAAGAGCGAGCTTACCAAAGCAAATTTGCGGCTGGTTGTCAGTATTGCCAAAAAATATACCAACCGTGGCCTACAGTTTCTGGATTTAATCCAGGAAGGCAATATCGGTTTAATGAAAGCCGTTGATAAATTCGAATATCGGCGGGGCTACAAATTCAGTACCTATGCGACATGGTGGATTCGACAGGCCATCACACGAGCAATCGCAGATCAGGCCAGGACGATCCGAATTCCGGTACACATGATTGAAACTATCAATAAGCTCATCCGCACCTCGCGATATTTGGTGCAGGAGGCGGGACGGGAGCCCACACCGGAGGAAATTGCTGAAAAAATGGAGATTCCTTTGGAAAAAGTTCGCAAGGTGCTCAAAATTGCCCGGGAACCGATTTCACTGGAAACGCCAATCGGAGAAGAAGAAGACAGCCATCTGGGTGATTTTATCGAGGATAAAAAATTCATGCTTCCCTCCGATGCGGCCGTCAACATGAATCTGGCCGAACAAACCCGGAAGGTTCTGGCAACGTTGACACCCCGCGAGGAAAAAGTGTTGCGCATGCGTTTTGGTATTGGTGAGAAAGCCGACCATACTCTTGAAGAAGTGGGGCAGGATTTTTCAGTGACCCGTGAGCGCATCCGGCAGATTGAAGCCAAAGCTTTGAGAAAGTTAAGACATCCTACCCGAAGTCGTAAGCTAAAAAATTTTATCGATACTTGACAAAACGATCGTGGAGGGATAGGAAAGTTCTCGTTGGACGGGCCCATAGCTCAGCTGGCAGAGCCACCGGCTCATAACCGGTAGGTCCCTGGTTCGATCCCAGGTGGGCCCACTTCCTTTCATTTGGTATTTTATGATAAGTATTCAGAGTGACTCAGGATGGCGAAATTTTCGGCCGTGAGGATTCATGGTGCAGGCGCGGGTATTTAACAACCCGCGCCTTTTTTAATTGTTAATGAACGGGCCCTGCGTATAAACCTTCTGCGCCTCGTTTGGAATAATTGTATGTATCACAAATGACTAACAAAGAACAGGAAACTCAATGCCAAAAATAACCGAAGAGCAGATCTCTACCCTGGTAAAGCTTCAAAAAATAGATAGCGAAACCCAAAAACTGGAATCGTTTTTGAAAGAGATGCCGGTTCGGATCGGAATTCTTGATGAGAGACTGGAAAAATTCGTGCACAGTGTCGAGGAAGATGAGAACGTTATCAGCGAACTCAATAAAGAATACCGTACTTATGAATCCGATGCCCAAATGAACCTTGGCAAGATCCAAAAAAGCCGGGAAAAATTGCGATCGGTTAAGACCAACAAAGAGTATCAGTCATCGTTAAAGGAGATAGAAGATATAAAGTTGATAAATTCCAGGATAGAAGATGAGATGCTGGAATTCCTGGAACAAATCGAGAGAGCCGAAAATAATTTAAACGAGGGAAAACAGCGCTATTTACAAATCGTTGACGACACAGACCGGGCAAAGGATTCCATCAAACGGGATACCGAACGATGCAAACAGAAACTGGTTCAGCTGGAGTCCGATCGCAACGCCGTCATGGATGCACTGGACAGCACGATACTTGACATTTTTTACCGCGTAAAAGCGAAACAGTCAGATGCCGTGGCTATTGCGGAAGTTAAAGATGCCGTCTGTCAGGGGTGTAATCTGAATATTCCGCCCCAAATGTACATTGAGCTCCAGCATCGCAACAGCTTGAAAAATTGTCCCAGCTGTGAGAGGATTATTTATTGGGAAGATCATAACGAACGGCCGGAGTAACACAGACGATCGCTGGATCAACGAGTTGATCCGGAGGAAAGTCCGAACACCACAGGGCAGGGTGCTTCATAACGTGAAGTCGCGGCGACGCGAAGGAAAGTGCAACAGAAAGTATACCGCCCGGTACCAGACTATCCGGTCTGGTGCCGGGTAAGGGTGAAACGGTGCGGTAAGAGCGCACCAGTTCTCCGGGTGACCGGGGAAGCTTGGCAAACCCCACCCGGTGCAAGACCAAATAGGGGAGCTTTTGAGGGTAGCCCGCCCGAGTTCCCGGGTAGGTCGCAAGAGATGTCGGGCAACCGGCTTCCATAGATGAATGATCGTTGCCTGGTTTGGGGTAACCCGGATCGGGGACAAAATTCGGCTTATGGGTTGCTCCGGCCGTTTACCCCAATGTTGTTGGTTAGGGGTTAGTAATAATAAATTGTCGATTGGACACTGTTAAACGCCTGATCCGGATAAAACGGAAATAACAAATTATAAGCACCAAATTACAAATAAATTCCAAATCATAATATCCAAATCTCAAATAAGATCAAACACCAATTGTTTGGGATTTTGAATTTCGGTCATTGTGATTTGTTTGGTATTTGTGATTTGTTATTTGAACTTTTTTATTACTGAAACCCGAACACTGACACCTGAAACCATCAGTCTCTTACAACATGTTGTCAGAAAAACGCCCTTAAGGACCTAAGGATGACATTCAATCTATTATGAACTCACAATCCAACCACAAAAATTCCTTTGAAAAAAAAGTCCGCATCTTTTCCCATGATTATCTGAAATGTTGCGTCTATATATCCGCTGTAAAAGATCCAAAAAATGAATTTCCCAAAAAACTCTATTCAAAGCTGATATCCACCTCTATGCTTCTTGAGGATTTTCTGGATTACCATGGTGCTAAAAATAATAAGGATTGGTATTTTTACCGTGAACTTTCGGCAGCCGTGCGACACCTGAGCCTGGGAGCCAACTTTCAGAAACATTTAACCAATCGCCTTGCCTTTTATGATCTTCCGGAATACAGCGACTTTAAAAGGGAAGGAGAGTTTACCCTTGACTTTTTAACAAAAGCGTTGATGAAAATGGCGCCGGTCATCCTGGAGGAAGCCCGGCTTCACGCCATTGCAATCCCACAGGACCGGTTTGGGGCTGATGATTTTCCAAGTATAACCACCCGAGATTTTCTTCGGTATGACATTGACGATCAGGACAAAGATTCGCAGAAAAAGAACATTGTTAAAATTGCCAGTGACTTTCTCAACATTACCAAGGATTTTGATCAGCTGAAATTCTATGACCCCTATGACTATGAGGCCATCCTGGCCCTGGTTCCCGACAGAGTCAATGAAGTTGAGATCCGACGCCATGAGATGCTTTTGCATAATCTCCAGTCCTCTTTTGACACCTATGTCATTCATGGCGGCTTCCTTTACGGCAATCGAAAATTAAAGCAGTTGAGAGGTTTTTTCTCAGTTGTGTTTCACCTTCTCCAGATGGTAGGGCGATTGCTTCATTTTTACGAACGTCACCTGCATGAAGCCGGTTATAAAAGCACCTATAAGGTCATTCAAGACCGGTTATCCTCCCTGGTTGAACCCGCAACACTCCTTGACCGGACCATAAATTACGGTCTTTTTTACGCCTGTCACTTTTTGACAACCGGTCAGGAATTGGCGCGGGAAATTCTCAATGAAAATATCGAGCGGGCAAAGATTAAAGTGGGTATTCCACAGAAACTCGGGTTCCACGCACGCCCCAGTCTGCTGGTTGCCAAGATTGTGCAGCACTATGGTGGACAGGTGGAATTGTGTATCGAAGACGATCGTTTCGATGCCAGCAGTGTGCTGGATATTCAGTGGGCAGGTGGAAAAATTCAGAAGGAAGAACTTAAAGAAGTTGTTTTTGAGGGTGATGCCAGAACACTAAAAGACATTGAAACGCTGGCAGGTGTTAATTACGGAGAAGACACCATGGGCAAAGGGGTTCCATTGCCGGTGGAGCTGAAGTATTTAATGTAGCGAATACACCGCTTATAATACCTTTACCTAACCCGGGCAAGCCGGTTGTAGAGGGGCGTAAGTCTCGCTTTATCGGGGAATTGAATATTGACGATTAAATATTGAAGATTTGTGGTATCGCTTCGCTCTGTCTTTTCTATTAAAATCGATCGTTCGACCCATAAGGCTCTCGACGGGTAGAATTCCTTAAATATTCAATCTGGCTATGGCATAAATTATGTGCAAACATGACGTGATTTCAATAAATAGGTACTAAACTGAGCAGTTCCAGGTTCGGGGTTCAGGGTTCAAAAGTTACAACCGGTGGATACTGCTCCCAATATTAATCAAAATCTGGAATACCCATCATACCCCATTGGGTGAAACGGATTTATAACCAGGTGAAGAAACGATCCCTTTGATACGAGCTGTCTGGGTTTTTCAACCTGGAACGTTGAACCCTGAACCGCCCAACCTATATTTTACATAGAACACAAGGAGATATGGACCATGCAACAAAACGCGATAAATGAGGATGCGCCCCAAAGCGATATGGCCAGTGAAGCTTACATGGCTCAACTTAAAGCGACCTTTGAACAATTGCCCAATGATATTCCGCTTTATCTTTTTACGGCCAGGGGCCATGAAGATGTTTTTACCCAGGCCAACAGGCAGGTCATCAGGGCTTTTCGCGAACTCACCAATAAAATTAAATTGCGGGAATATGATTTAGACCACGAATTGGCCAAAAAGTGGAATGTCACCAGTTCCCCCACCTTGTTGATTGCACCGGAACGATATTCCATTCGATGGCTGGGTGCACCCATGGGGGAGGAAGCACGAACTTTTCTTGAAACTCTGATTTTGGTCGGATCGGGCAAAAGTAACCTCAGCGATCAGTCGGTCAATGTGATCAAAAAAATTGATTCACCGCGAAATATAAAGATTTTTGTCAGCCCAACATGTCCTTATTGTCCGCAAGAGGCTGTAAATGCAGTCAAGGCAGCCGTTGAAATGCCCGAAACTATTTCACTTGAAATCATCGACATCCAGTGCGAACCGGAACTGGCCAATCAATATGCGGCCCAAAGTGTGCCCCAGGCCTTTGCCAATGATGTTCTCATAGGACAGGGGGCTCAGCCTGAAGAGGTTTTCATCCTGTCATTGAAAAAACTGGAGACCCAGACCATTTTTATACCCGACAGCGATGCCGAATTGGTGGAGACCGATTTGCTGATCATTGGAGGGGGGCCATCCGGGTTGACGGCAGGAATTTATGCCGTCCGCAGCGGTTTGCGTGCTGCCGTGGTGGAACGCGAAGCCCTTGGAGGGCAGGTAGCCACTACCCCGATTGTCGAAAATTATCCCGGTTTTACATCGGTTGGCGGCAAGACCCTGGTGGATATCATGGTGAGCCACGCCCTGCAGTATGTTCAGATTTTTCAGGGAGAAGCTGTGATGGATTTAGAAGTCGGAAAGCCTATTACCATAGTGACCACCCGTAGGAAGTTTTTAACGAAATCCGTGCTTTTAGCCACCGGCGCCACCCATCTTCACCTGAATGTGCCCGGTGAATCCCGACTTTCAGGAAGAGGTGTCAGCTACTGCAGTACCTGTGACGGCCCCCTGTTTAAAGGGAAAAAAGTGGTCATGGTTGGCGGTGGTAACAGCGCGGTGACTGAAGCCCTGCATCTTTTTCACATGGGCGTTGATGTCACCTTGATCCATCGGAGGGATAAATTGAGGGCCCAGGATTTCTTGGTGAAACAGCTTTCGGACAACAACATAGCGGTGCTCTGGGATACGGAAATTAAAGAGATCCGCGGAAAAGAAAGGGTTGAGGAAATTCTTATTGTCAACAATAAAACAAATGAATCTTCCACCTTTGAAACCAATGGCGTGTTCCTTGCCATCGGATATACCCCGGCCGTTGAGCTGGCTCAAAAGCTGGGGGTTGAGGTGACCGCTGACGGCTATATCAAACACGATGGAAAACACCGCACCAACATACCCGGGGTGTATTCAGCCGGCGATGTTGAAGGTGGCTACAAACAGATTGTCACCGCATCCGGCCAAGGGGCAGAGGCCGCCATGACCATATTCGAAGATTTGATTAATCCGTACTGGTTGAACTAATTAAACGTCAGTTGTCCCTGGTCCGTTGTCGGTCAGAAATGAGGAGATGCCTGATGATTTCAATCGGGTGCAGTATGGAGGCACCGCTGTTTTGAAACCTTTTTTGTCACCGGAGAGTAAGGAGTATCCGGATCAGCCGCGTGTTGCAGTGGGTGCGATCGTCTTCAAAGACAAACAGGTATTACTTGTTCGCCGGGGGAAACCACCGGCCCGGGATCTGTGGGCTATTCCCGGTGGCAGTGTCGAAATCGGTGAAACGCTTCAGCGGGCGGCCGAGAGGGAGATTTTCGAGGAAACCGGAATTACCATACAGGCTCTGGAACCGGTTTTTACATTTGACTATATCGAACGGGACGAATTCGGTTGTGCCAGATTCCATTATGTCATTGTCGATCTGACAGCGGATTATGTGAGAGGAGAACCGCGGGCAGGGGATGATGCTGCAGACGCCCGCTGGGTATCATCACAAGAAATGGCGACCCTAAAAATCAGTTCAAAAACCCGTCAGCTGTTAAAAGAGCGCTTTGATTTTGGTATCTGACTCATCGACGCTGAGCTCGATTTCGACCCGGCGGTTTTGTCGCCGACCCTCCGCTGTATTATTTGTGGCAATGGGATTTTCAGGTCCCAACCCATCCGCTTTGATAGTGGCAGGATCCACCCCTTTACCGACGAGATATGTTTTAATCGTGTTGGCTCGGAATCGGGATACGCTAACGTTATAGCTGTAATCGCCTGTTGAATCGGTATACCCTTTGATGCTGATTCCAGCGGAATTACTGCGCAGCAAAAAATCCGCAATGCGATTCAATGTCTGATAGGACTCAACGGGAAGCTCATTTGAGTTGTGTTGGAAATAGATTAAAATTTTACGTTCAAGAGGGGCAGCCGCCTCCTGTTGTTGGCTCAGCTCTTTTTTTGGCTCATCTTCCACTTCAGATGGGGTTTTTACTATGGTCGGAGTTTCTTTCTTTTTTTGTCTGTCCATAGTTTCTTTATCCATGGGTGCTTCTTCTGCCGTATTTTCCGTTCTTGTTTCATTGGCTTTGACTTTGTTGCTTTCAAGAGCTTTTAATTCTTCCGGTGCCGGTCCTTGATAGTCCTGGGGTGCGATATCATCCATGGACCAGCGCGGCGTATCGCTGATCTTTGAATCGAATAAGAAATAGATGCCAAAAACAAGCAACATAACTATGGCAGCAATAATTCCCGCTTTTTTGGTGATGGCGGCCTTCGGTGTGACGGCGGCAGGTGGCGGATTTAGTCTGGCTAATTTATCCTTTGCACCCTTGGCGCCTTTAAAGTCGACCCCCACCGGAATTTGAAGCTCTTGTTCACATTCCGTGATCACCTTCTTGTCTATCAATTTTAAATCGTAGGAATAGCCGGTCAACAGTGCATGGTCGCAAATGATATTAATCAAGCGTGGATAACCACCGGAAAAGTTATAAATCTCACGAATTGCATCCCGACCGAAGATTTCTCGGGTGGCGCCGGCGACCTTGAGACGGTGTTGGATATACAGGCGGGCTTCGGCTTCAGTCAATGGGTCTATGTAGTAACTTACGGTAATTCGCTGTCGGACCGCTCTGTTTCTGTCCTCCATTAACATTTCATTGAATTCGGTCTGCCCGACAAAAAATATGTTGATCAATTTCTTGTCCTGTAATTCTATATTTGACAGCAGTCTTATCTGTTCAAGAAGATCATGGGTCAATCGCTGGGCTTCATCAATGATCAACAATACTTTTTTCCGTTCATAATGGGCCTTATTAAGAAAGTGTTTCAGATGGATGAGGAACTCCCCTTTGCTTTCGAATTTTTTGTTCATTTTAAATTCGATTGCCAGAAAGTTGAAAAATTCCAGACTACTCAATCCCGGGTCCGGTATTTTGGCAACAATTGCCGCCACATCAATCATTTTTACCAGGCGATTTATCAGAGCGGTTTTACCTGTGCCCACATCACCGGTTAGCAGCAGAAAACCCTTGTTTTCCAGTATGCCGTATTTCAGGGCGGCCAGGGCTTCGGAGTGCTTTTCGCCGAGCCAGAGAAACTTTGGATCCGTTGTAATCTGAAACGGCATTGCTTTTAAATTATAATAAGTTTCGTACATATGCTGTTATCTTAAAAATCCGCGGCCGTAATAAAAATAGACGGCCAGCCAGAGAACAAAAAACAGGACAATGTAAGCGGTTCGCTGACGTATGAGTTTTTGGTGTTTTTTATCGATCAAGTTCGCAGAGTTTTTTAATTCGCGTTTAACAATCTCCAGTTCATCAAGTAGACTCTTCAGATCTCCGGTTTTTGAATAACTGACCAGACGTTTGGACTTGTGCTCAAAATCCCTCACATTAAAAGCATCAAAGGCGATTTTTTGTTTTTCAGTTACATAAGAAATTTCATGGATTTCCTTCGCCAGTTCCGCACAGTAAAACTTGCGATAAGGGTTTACTTCGGGTATTTCCCCGAGTTGTTTAATTCTCCGGGCAATCCCATCGTTGAGTTCCGTGGATATTTCTGATAAAAGCCCGTCCAGTTCCTCAATGGATTTTTGATTCTTGAATAGATCCTCTCCGGTAAGCGCAGAAATAAAAAAAATTAAAAATCCGGCTGTTATACAACTGGTCACAAATTTAATAACGACTACCACATCACGATTCAAAATGGACATGAGACGTTTCCTTTTAAAAATCGCTCCTGTTTTCGAGACAACCCCGATAACCCGAAAAATAGTTTTTAGATAAATCCTTTGCAAACATGATGTGATTTCAATAAACAGGCACTAAATTTTTTCCGAGACTGCGCTCGGAAAAAGTGGCCCCTTCGGGGCAGTTTGAGAGCGAAAACTCAAGTGGCAAACGCCTGAAGAAATACCGATTGGATTGTTTCTCGTCCTTGTCGTCGTCCTCGTTCTCGTAATCGAAAAAATTGAGTTGTTGAAGCCCATTGCCAAACGAATCGAGGACGAGAGCAAGGACGATATCCAAGCGAGATGAGTTTCTCCAGCACAACACCTTCAGTTTCTTACAACATGTTGTCAGAAAAACCCCGTTAAGGGCCTAAATGGTTTATATTACAACACACTGGCGCTTCATCGTACGGTAAATACTAAGATTTGTCAATTGCCCGCAAGATTCATTTTAATTTTTCTGAATCCCCAACCCGGCAAAGCCGGAATTGAATATTGACGATTGAAGATTTGTTGATGTCGCTTCGCTCCGTCCTTTTTAAAATCGAAAGAATTCCTTAAATATTCAATAGTTACAAAATAGCGAAAATATTTTGTTAGATAAATCCTTCGCAAACATGATGCGATTTCAATAAATTAGATACTAATCCGCATTTCTTAAATTTTGATGAATTACATTAAGATCGTTGCTATCTCCCATATTTCCCTGAACCCATTGCGGTGATCGATCATATTCTGCAGCAAGGGTACGGATAGCTTCATTGTAACTTTTGTGTTTCAAGGCTTTGCCCGTCCAATATGGGAAGGGCCTCCTTGGATTATAGAAAACAATGCCGGGGGATTTTGGAGCAGGAGGGTGGACGACAGCTGTTTCCTGGTTCGAAACCGGATTCGCTATATTTTGATGAATTTGTTCAAGATCATTGGTGTCCCCCATGTGGGCCTGAATCCATTCAGGTGAACGTCCATATTGTTCAGCGAGGGCCTGGATGGCTACTTTATAGCTATTGTGTTTTGAATTTTTACCTGTCCAATATTTATAGGGTCTTCTGGGATTATAGAAGGCATTCCCGTCTGCTTTTGGCGGGCTGTTTTTTTTTATGCCGCCATCTTTTGAAATGATTTGATGCACCCGGTGATTCTTTTCAGGTGGTGCAGCTTGTTTTTCCGTAGTTGTTTTGAGAATCCGCAGAACTTCATTTTTGGGATAGGTGAGTACCCATCCGGCGTATTCGCATTTTATTTGACCGTCTTCTTCCCAGGCTTTTTCCTGGCAGATCGTTTTCATGCCGTCTTTAAAATATATGATATCCGCATTCACCGGCAATACGATGAGGTTCAGAAACAGGTATGCAACTACGACCACTTTCACCTTTTGTTATCCCCAACCTGGATAAGCCGGGATTGAATATTGACGATTGAATATTGAAGATTTATGGGATCGCTTCAGGCTTCGCCTTCGGCTACGACCCGACAGGTCGCTCTATCTTTTCTATTAAAATCGATCGTTCGACCCAGTCGTTAGACCCAGAGGCTCTCGGCGGGTCGAATTGCTTAAATATTCAATCTGGCTATGGCATAAATCATGTGCAAACATGATGTTGTCAGATAAAGCCCGATAAGGGCCTAATCGGAAGTATCTGGCGTTTCAGGATATTGATTTTAAATTCATTCCGACTGCCGCTGGTCAATTGGGGACGAAGGGGATTTAAGTACATCTTTTATCGCCCCCAGCATTTCGTTGCGATCGATTGGTTTGGTAAGGGTGCAGGCGGCACCAAGTTTTTTTGCCCCTTTCAGATACCCCTCGGGTTTATTCAGACCGCCGCCGGACATCGCAATTATTTTTACATCTGGAAATTCTTTTTTCAAATCGATGATCATTCCAATGCCGTCCTTGTTCGGCATGATCAGGTCGGTAATGATCAGATCGGCCGGATTCTGGCGGTAAATTCTAATTCCCTCTATTCCATCAGGTGCTTCAACAACTTCATATCCGTCACGTTCCAGCATGAGCTTAAGCATTGACCGTATTTGAGATTCATCGTCAATAATAAGGATAAGTGCCATGATTTTTATTTCCTTTCCCTGCTCAAAAGGATCGAGATCGATGACTACTTTAAATTAGATCATAACTTTATGAGTCTTTCAACATTAAAAAAGAATACGGCGGCATTTCGGTTCCGGTCAACAATGCCGGGATCATATCCAACAATAAGGTCATTGAAACAAGCTTGGAGGAATGGCGGCGAATCCTTTCAGTCAACCTCGACGGGGCCTATTTTCTTTCCAGCCAGTGCTTGCAGGACATGAAAACAATGCGGTGGGGCAGAATCGTTAACATGTGCTCTCTGGCCATGAAAACAGGCGGCATAACAGCAGGCACGGCTTACACGACTTCAAAGGGGGGACTGGCCGCCCTTACTTTTTCATTGGCGCGGGAATTTGCATCTTTTGGAGTGACGGTTAACGGAATATCACCGGCTTATATTAAAACACCGATGGTCACCGAGCTTTTGTCCAAGGAGCAGCAAAGCGGACTGCTGGAGCAAATTCCGGTCGGACGCTTCTGCGAACCTGCCGAGGTGGCAAATGTTGTGCGGTTTTTGGTCTCGCCTCTCTCCGGATTTATAACCGGCGAGATAATAGACATCGACGGCGGATTGCATATGGACTGATTTGGAGTCATATAAGGATAAAGACTGGTCATGATGGGAAATTTTTCCGGACGACTGGAGTGCTCTTATATCCAAATCTGAAACAGATTTTGAATAAGCGGCATAAGGAAATCAGGAAGGCAATGGGTGAGGTCCTGAGTCTGAGGAAATCAGTAGAATCTAACCCGATTGTAATTTCTGAGAAGATTGGTAGAAATGATCCGTGTGTCCTTGTGGTTTCGGGAAAAAAATATAAGAAGTGCTGCCTGAGGTGAATTCAGGTGACCGTTTCGGAACTGGGACTATAGCTATAATTTTTTAAGTCCCTGTTTTTATTATTGAATTTTGGTAGGCGGTGCAGGATTTGAACCTGCG
>PVMK01185649.1_pt1 | contig 56454 bp, 49 predicted proteins | sample 1853481 | NCBI WGS metagenome assembly PVMK01 (sample SAMN08533507, study PRJNA380276) | Marine sediment metagenome, whole genome shotgun sequencing project.
GGAAATATGAGCACTATGAATCCACCCTATTCTCCTATGCTATGGTCCACTGTAGCTACCGGGAAAACACCGGATAAACATGGCGTATTGGGCTTTATAGAAATTATGCCAAATATGAAGGGCATAAGACCTGTTACTGTTACTTCCCGGAAATCCAAGGCCATCTGGAACATTTTACATCATGAAGGATTTAGAAGTAATCTCGTTGGTTGGTGGCCCAGTCATCCGGCGGAGCCAATAAATGGGGTTGTGGTTACCGATAAATTTCAAAAAGTAAAAAAGGATCCTAAAGCCAAAAACCCGATACTAAAGGGAACAATTCATCCGGAGTCCTTCCTAAAAGAAGTACGGGATTTACGTCTGTTCCCACATGAAATTACGGAGGCCCATATATTGCCAATTATTCCCAAAGCGAAAGAGATCGACCAGGAAAAAGATAAAGGCTTGCAATCTTTTGCTAAGATCTTGGCCGAAAATACTTCGGTTCATTGTGCTGCTACCAATCTTATGCGTACTACCGAGTGGGACTTTATGGCTGTATATTATGACCTCATCGATCATTTTTGCCATGCCTTTATGAAGTTCCATCCGCCAAAACAAAAAGTGATACCTCAAAATCTGTTCGATATATATAAGGATGCTGTAATAGGCGCTTATAGGTACCAGGATATGATGCTCGAACGATTGATGAATCTGGCAGGTGAGGATACCACTATTATCGTGATGTCCGATCATGGATTCGAATCCGGACACAAACGCATAATAAAAATGCCAAAGTATCCTGCTGCTCCGGCACTGGAGCACAGGCAATTTGGGATCTTTGTGGCCGCAGGTCCCAACATAAAAAAGAACGAAAAGGTTTTTGGTTTAGGACTAATTGATATTGCACCTACTATTCTTCATATGTATAATTTACCAATTGGCAGGGATATGGATGGAAATGTGGCACTCGATATTTTTAAAACCCCCAAAAAACCATCATATATTGACAGTTGGGAAAAGATTGAAGGGGATTTTGGACAACATGATAATGTGCAGGAGTCGGATCAATTATCCGACCAGGAAACCATGGATCAACTCATAGATTTGGGTTATATTGAACGTCCCGACGAAAAAATTGAAACAGCTATATTAATAACCAAATGTGATCTTAAGCACAACCTGGCACGTGTGCATTTAGGCAAAAAGGACTATGAAAGTGCTAAAGAAATACTTTTAGAGCTTATAAATGATACATACCCGGTTTATGAAGAGAAGGATATAAAAGCACAAAATGAACAACAAAAAAAACAACCAAATGCCCCCAAAATTGGGGAATCCAAAATAGATATCATTCCATATTATTTGGATTTGTTGACCATTAGTTTGGCTCAAAATGAATTTAAAAATGCAGATCAATATCTTAATGAATTACGTACAAGAGATAAAAAATTTGAGATCAATACTTATTTTGCCGAATCCAAAATTCTGTTGGGAAGGGGTAAAGTGGATCAAGCCTTAAAGGTATTGAACAAGGCCAAGGACAATAAACCCAATTCGGAAGTTTGGTATCAGATAGGGAAGATCTATATGCGCCTCAATAAGTTTCAAGATGCAAAAGAAGCGTTTGAAAACGCCTTGGATTTTGAAATTGATAGTGCCAAATTCCACCAGGCATTGGCAGTGACATTATTACGTTTGGGTGAAAACGAGGAGGCCGCCGAGCACGCGTTGACCAGTATAGAACTTGTAAAGTACTTTCCTGAAGCGCATTACACCCTTGGAGAAGCACTGGAAAAATTAGGAGATTTAGAGAATGCCAAGATTGCTTTTGAAACGGCTGCCAGATTAAAACCTAAAACACATCACAGGGCAGAGAAAGCCATAGAGAATATTGAAGAAAAGATTTCCGAACCTACAGCCTATAATGATAGAAGTCAGTTTAAATACAGGGAAGGTCAGATAATTGTTGTATCGGGATTACCACGGTCCGGCACATCCCTTATGATGCAAATGCTCGATAAAGGCGGTCTGGACATATTATCTGACAACAATAGAGCAGCCGATGAATCTAACCCTAAAGGCTATTTCGAATACGATCCCGTAATGTCCATCCATAAAGATAATTCCTGGTTGGATCTGGCAAAGGATAAATCGGTCAAGGTAGTGGCGCCACTATTAAAATTCCTTGACCCAAAATATCGGTATAAAGTAATATTTATGAAAAGAGATCTTTCCGAAATTGTTAAATCGCAGCGGAAGATGATCGGGAAAGATCCCGAAACCTTGCCAACGCGACTTTTTGAGGCCTATAAAAAACAGCTCTATGTTGCCGATGTTTGGAAGAAAAAGGAACCCGGGGTAGAACTTATATATATCGAGTATAAGGACGCAATAAATAATACCAATGAAGTTCTTGAAAAAGTGAAATCCTTTATAGATATTCCATTGGATGCAAAACAAATGGCTGCTTGTGTGGATAGATCACTATACAGAAATAAAGTTTAAGTTGATGCTTACCAAAAAAATAGTGTTTCAACAGCATTTTTATTAGGTTTGTGATCGTATTATTAAGCCATTTTATTTGAAAATAGTTGAGCAAATAAAACAACCCATTGCATTCGAGATGGAACTTTTTGAACAAAAGTTCCTTATTTCTATGTCCTCTAAGGTGGCCTTGCTCAACCGGATTACACATTATATTGTAAACCGGAAGGGCAAACAAATGCGCCCTATGTTCGTATTTTTGGTCTCTAAAATGGTTGCAAACGGTGAAGTGAGCGATAGGACTTACAGAGGAGCTTCAGTAATTGAATTGATCCATACAGCCACCCTGGTGCATGACGATATTGTAGACGATAGTAACCGCCGCCGTGGATTTTTCTCTATTAATGCGCTTTGGAAAAACAAGATTGCCGTTTTGGTTGGGGACTATTTATTGTCTAAAGGCCTGTTGTTTTGTATAGATAATAATGATTTCGATCTATTAAAAATAATTTCCATTGCTGTTCGTGAAATGAGTGAAGGGGAATTATTGCAGATAGAAAAATCTCGTAAGCTGGACATTACCGAGGCGGTGTATTACGACATTATCCGGCAAAAAACAGCAACTCTTATTGCTGCATGTTGTAGTCTTGGAGCCGCATCGGTAAAACCGGATTCTACACATGTGGAAGCCATGCGAAAATTTGGAGAGCTTATTGGTATGGCATTTCAAATTAAAGACGACTTGTTCGATTATGGCGATACCCAAATCGGTAAACCAACGGGTATAGACATTAAAGAACAAAAAATGACCTTACCCTTAATTTATGTACTTAATAATTGCCCGACAAAAGAAAAAAACTGGCTCATAAATTCTATTAAAAACCATAATAGAGATAAAAAACGTGTTAAAGAGGTCATCGCCTTCGTAAAGGACCAGGGAGGGTTGGATTATGCTATCTCTAAAATGAAATCGTTTCAAACAGAAGCCTTAAAAATACTGCAACACTATCCCAAATCAGACTATAGGAATTCATTGGAGCTTATGGTAAATTATGTTATTGAGCGAAAAAAATAGGGCCATAAAGCGGGGATGATAAACACTGTTCGCAGGCATCAACAATAATGACTCACAATTTAAAGTAGTATTCAATTCCTTAAGGATTTATGCTAAGACTATCCGCTTTCATGGGTACATGACCGGTTTCATCTAAAATGCCGTCCATTCTTAAATGAGTAATTACCGGTTTATCTTTGGCCATTCGAACAAGGGTTATATGGTCGAACGCATTGAGATCCTCCTTATTTTGGCTTCCCCCCGTTGTTCCTAATATCAAATAATCTCGATTATTTCGGATGCGATGAGATAACGAATGGAAATGACCATTAATAAGGGTATAGGGCCTTTCTTTTAAAAGGTCTTCCAGTTTGCCCAGGCCTTTATCATCCTCCCGCATCCAAACCGGTTTATGCATGAGCACAAAAGTCCATTTTACATCCGGAAAACGCTCAAGTACGGTTTTGTAATAATCCACCTGCGCGGAGCTTACGGCTCCAACCTTACGCTCCGGCATGGCATAGTAATCAGATTTTACAAATTCCTCGTCCGATAAGTCTAAAGCTATAGCTCTGGCATGATATATTTCCATCATACGATCTTCTTCAAAATCTTCGGAATCCATCATTAGGAAAAGCACATCTTCATACACAAAATGATAATATCGGGGGCCAAACCGTTGTTTCCAGAAGCTTCTCATTTTTGGATTAGTAAGATCGTGATTACCGCCTAAATAGAAGAAGGGCATATTTAATTTGGAGGTTCGTTCATCAAAACTGTCCCATTCTTTTTGCAGTCTTAAGGAGTCTTCGGTACCGCCATCAATAAGATCCCCTACACATAACACAAAAGTGGGATCGAGCCTGTTTATTTGGTCCACGGCTAAACTGTAAATCCCTTCGCGCTCCCCTCCATTGAGGTCCGAAATTATAGCAAATGTAAAATCATCTTCCTCCAGCTCAAAGTATTCGTGAGTCCACGGCTTAGGATCGTCAGGGTTGAGGTCATGCTCAAAATTGGGCGAAATATACTGTTTGGATTGGCAGCCTAAAAAGTTCAAAATAAGGAATAGAAGTAAGGGAAAATGAAGTTTCATAGGTGATACTTATATTATGCGTAATTAATTATTTCGAAGTTAGTTGTTTTTAATAGCAACCACAAGTTACAGGATATTCACTTATTGGTGATATTCGGGATAATCAGAATGTTGCTTGATCTGCCGGATTTGATTTAAATGCCTATCGGTATGGGCAATGCCTGTAAGCAATAATTGATGCAAGTCCCGGACTTGTCCAATTTTAAGTGCGGTAATGTCCTTGCCTTCCACCGGAGTACGAAATGTAAATTGTTTCCTGAAATCTATATCTGTGTCTTCTACCAATTTCAATAATTCTCCCCGCGCTTTATAAAATGCAAATTCGCCCATTGCTTTATCACAGTAGCGGCCCAGAGGAACCAGGAACCACTGAGATTTTCCTTTATTAGGGTCTGTACTGTACTTTATGAAATGTGAATCCTGATCCTTTGTAATTGCCCTAAACTTCAAATATTGCGGAGCTTTAGAAGTTACCGATATTTCCCTGTAATGTAATTGATTCTGCATTTCGAGGTGTTCTACAATTTCGCCAATGGACCAGCGTTCGTCGTCCTCTCTAAAGTTCCATTGTTCGTCCGATAATTGTTCGATTTCACTTCTTAAGGCCTTAGTGGTTCTATTCAATTCCAATATAATTAGTTCTTGTTCGTCTGCTGTCCACCAACGCTCCAAATCGTAAACTGTTGAAGGCTCATTTATCGTATTACATCCCATAAGCAATACTGTAAAGACCATTAATGCAGCGATATTATTCATTTGATTATTGTTAAAGATTGCCTTAATATGCCATTTTACGAATTTAACTGTTTTTGTTATAAAGTCAATCCAATAGATGTTATTAATTGTAATGATTAAATAGTACATTTACAAATTAAATTCTTACCAATGGGGAAACTTTTGAGTATATTTATTCTTTACATAAAAATTGAATTTTGATATCAAGATCAACTATAGACCAGGTATTTGAGACCGCACGCGTAGAGGAGGTTATTGGGGATTTTGTACAACTAAAAAAGTCTGGCAGTAATTTTAAGGGCTTAAGCCCTTTTAGCGAAGAACGTACGCCCAGCTTTATGGTATCCCCGGTAAAACAGATATGGAAGGATTTTTCCAGTGGAAAAGGAGGAACTGTGGTTTCGTTTTTAATGGAACACGAACATTTTACCTATCCCGAAGCCATAAAATACCTGGCTAAAAAGTACAATATTGAGATTGAGGAGACGGTTCAGAGTGATGCGCAAAAACAGGAAGCCGATGCCCGGGAAAGCATGTACCTGGTGAGCGAATTTGCAAGTCAGTATTTTCAAAACATATTGCATAAGACAGATCAGGGTAAAGCTATAGGCTTGAGTTATTTTAAGGAGCGTGGGTTTACAGAGGAGACCATTAAGAAATTTAATTTGGGTTATGCACTGGACAAGTGGCAGTCCTTTACCGATGAGGCCTTAAAAAAAGGGTATAAACTCGAGTTTTTAGAGAAAACAGGTCTTACCATAGTTAAAGATGAGAAAAGGTTTGACCGTTTTAAGGGGCGCGTTCTTTTTCCCATACAAAGCATGTCTGGTCGCGTGTTGGGTTTTGGTGGACGTATTTTAACCGCTAATAAGAATGCCGCCAAATATTTGAATTCTCCGGAGAGCGATATATATCATAAAAGCAAAGTGCTTTACGGAATTTATCATGCCAAGCAAAGTATTGCCAAAGAAGATAATTGTTTTTTGGTTGAGGGATATACCGATGTTATTCAATTGCATCAAAGTGGAATTAAAAATGTAGTGTCTTCTTCAGGAACAGCTCTTACGGCGGAGCAGATCAGACTCATAAACAGGCTTACAAAACATATTACCGTCTTGTTTGACGGTGATGCTGCCGGAATAAGAGCTTCACTTCGTGGGATCGACCTTATTCTCGAACAAGGTATGAATGTTAAGGTCTGTACTTTTCCGGATGGCGAGGATCCCGATAGTTTTGCAAAACAGAACACATTTGAAGAGCTCACATTGTACTTACAGGAAAATGCTAAAGATTTTATCGCCTATAAGGCAGCCTTGCTTATGGAAGAGGCCCTGAACGACCCTGTAAAAAAAGCCGATCTAATAAGAGATATGGTAACGAGTATTTCCAAGATCCCCGACCGTATTCAAAAGGAGGTCTATGTACAGGAATGTGCAAGAATTATGGACATTAGCGAGGATGTACTCTTTAGCACATTAGCCCAAATTGGAAGAAAAGAATTAAAGGATGCCAATAAAACTTACAGGACGCAACAAAAGGCGTTTGAGATTATTAAGCACAAGCAGGTTGTAAAAAAAGTAAATATTCAATTTGAGTTGGAGCGAAGAATAATTGAGACCCTTTTATTATACGGCAATAAAACCGAGGTTTTTGAAGATCTGGTCTTAACGGAAAACGATGATGGAGAGTTGACTTTGGAGCCTGTTGTCCATAAGGCCAAAGTATTCGAAAAAATATATCTGGATTTGCAAGAGGATGAAATGGAATTTACAAATGAACATTTTAAAGCGCTGTATTATATCATTATAGATACTTTAAATCAAAATCCGGATTTTTCGTTGGGAAATTTTGTTAATAGCGTAAACCCGGAAATTGCAGGGAACATCACGGATATTTTAATGAATGATGAGCGTTATAATTTACATGACTGGGAACGAAAGAACATTTACCCAAAAGAAAAGAGTCATAGCATTGCGCAATTGGTAAACGAGACTATTTTAAGTTTGCGTTGCTTTTTGATCGATCAGAAGGTAAGCGAATTTAAACAAGAGACATTGGATAATAAAAGTGATATAAATAGAAATATTCTGGAAGAGGTCAAAGATTATTCCAGCCTAAAAATGTTATTGTCCAGAAAGTTAAACCGGGTACTTTAATTACCTAATTCTAAAAGCCTTGCCTGATTAATAAGATCTACCAAATTTGAAACATTAAGCTTTTTCATTAACCTGGCTTTATAAGTACTTACCGTTTTTTCGTTAATAGACAATTCTATAGATATTTCTTTATTTCTTCTCCCGGATGATAAAAGTTTTAAAACTTCAACTTCTCTCATGGAAAGCTTTTTGTATAACTTGCTGGGTTTGTTCCCACGCTCATCAAAGGCTAACCGTTGCGCTAATTCATTACTAATATAGATTCCGCCATGGTACACCTTAATAATAGCATCTCTTATGGTTTGTGTACTCACCGATTTTGTTATATATCCCGATGCACCGGCTTTGATCGTACTAATGGCATAAATTTCTTCGGGATGGGAGCTAAACATAATAACTTTTACATTACTATATTCTTTTTTTAATGTTCTAAGGGCTGTAATTCCATTAAGTTCCGGTAAATCGATTTCCGAAAGTACCACATCTACATTTGTCTGTCCAACGAAATCAAATAATTCTTTGCCGGTATTAACACTACCAACAACTTGTATATCGGGCGATGACTCAAATAGCATTTTAAGCCCCGTCCGAACTATTGGATGGGAATCGGCTACCAAAACCTTGATCATGATATAAGTTTTTAATTAGTTCTAATAAGTCCTAACATTAAAATAGATTATGGGACATGTTTACTTAGGATAACACTATAAAAATACTAAAAAAAACAACGTTAATTGTTGTTTTTGTAAGAAATTATTAATTATTACTTTAAATATTTAGGAATTTCGCAAACGGGAATTGGTGTCATTTTATGGGTATTAGAATTATTAAAGCCTTTATAGATTTTAAAAACTTCGCATAGGCGATCTTTAAAATCCTCTGCCTGCTTTCCTTCGGCATCCATTTGCATGGCCCATTCTAACTCGTCATAATTCGCTCCAATTTGATCCTCATCACTTCTGGCATCACCAAACAAACCATCACTGGGCTGAGCATTCATTATAGCATTTGGGACTTTAAGATACTCTCCCAAGAGATAAACTTCAGATTTTAATAAATCGGCTATAGGGCTTATATCAACGCCACCATCACCGTATTTAGTAAAAAAGCCAACGCCAAAATCCTCGACCTTATTACCTGTACCTGCAACGAGTAATCCTAAAATGCCGGCATGATAATAAAGTGTAGTCATTCGTAATCTGGCCCTCGTGTTTGCCAAAGCCATATCTACAGTTTCTGATTTACCTTTTTGTGAGACTTCGGTTTTAAATTCTTCATAAACAGGAGTTAAATCCACCCTTATATCACTCACGTTTTTAAACCGTGCCTTCAGTTGTGAAATATGTTCCTGCGCTCTTGTAACATGACTTTTGGCTTGGTGTATGGGCATTTCCACACACAAAACATCCAGCCCGGTTTCAGCACACAATGTCGATGTCACAGCAGAATCTATTCCTCCTGAAACTCCAACAACAAATCCATTTACTTTGGCGTTATTGGCATAATCTTTAAGCCAATTAATAATGTGCTCAGCGACTTTTTCTGTTTTCATTAATAAATGATTTTTAATGGAATACCAAAAACACATAAAAAAACAGTCTAATAATTCATTTCTCTATACTCTGTTTGTCGTTAGAAATACTCGCCATATCTACCGATATGTCTGTGTTTTCCGCCTAAATCAGAGCAAAGATATTCTAAATTATTTCAAACTATTTTTTATATCCATTTGATATAAGAATATTACCTTTGCCACACAAAAATAGGCGAATAGAATAATTAATAAAAATTTAAACCGTTTAACTTTATCCACTCCTTAGTATGCGCATATCATTAAGTATAATTGTTGTTATATGTTTGGTTTTTTCCTGTAAGAATGAAAGCAAATCCGAAAGTGAAATTGCCAAAATCGATGTTGAAATTAACATTGAACGATTTGACAGGCTTTTTGCTCAAATTACACCAGGTACTTTGCCACAACTTAAAGCGGATTATCCCTTTATGTTTTCCAAGAACTACAATGACTCCATATGGATAGCGAGAATTAATGATACGCTTCAACAGCGGTTAAACGCCGAAGTTAACAAGGCCTTTCCCGATTCTGAATTGTTCGAAGGCGAAATTTTATCTTTATTTCAACATTTAAAATATTATTACAAATCTTTTAGAACACCAAGAATTATTACGGTAACCTCGGACGTGGATTACAGAAATAAAACGATAGTAACCGATTCTATTGTGCTTATAGCTTTGGATAACTATTTAGGGGCCGATCATGAATTTTATCAAGGTATGTATTCTTATTTAAAGCAGAATTTCAGGCCATCTCAAATAGTTTCGGATATGGCTTCGCAATATGCAGAGAATTACGTGTTTCAGAGCAGAAGAAAAACCCTCTTGGATGAAATGATATATTATGGTAAAAGATTGTACTTTAAAGATGTCATGATCCCTTTTAAGAGCGACGAAGAAAGAATAGGGTATTCCAAAATTGAGATGGATTGGGCTATAGCTAACCAAAGCAACATTTGGCGCTATTTTGTTGAAAGCGAATTGCTATTCGATTCCAACCCTAAACTCGTTGAAAGGTTTATAATCCCGGCTCCTTTTTCTAAATTTAACTTAGAGCTGGATAGTGAATCTCCAGGGCAGTTAGGGCAATATATAGGCTGGCAAATAGTAAGAGCTTATATGAGAAATAATGATGTTACCCTACAGCAAATGCTTAAAACCAATGCTGAAGACCTTTTTAATAATTCCAGATTTAAACCACGAAAATAATGGCAAATACACATAAGTCTAAAATCGAGCTTTTTATTGAACTTGATGAAAATAAAGTACCTGAAAAATTATTCTGGACCGCTACAGAGGGAGGAATAGTTAATGAGGAGTCGAAAGCAATGCTACTATCGGTTTGGGATAATAAGGCCAAAGAAGCCTTACGTATTGATTTATGGACAAAAGATATGCCTGTCGATGAAATGAAATTATTTTTTTATCAAACATTGGTATCAATGAGCGATACGTTTAACCGTGCAACTCAGGATGAAAAGATGACCGCTACTATGAAAGATTTTTGCGACTATTTTGCCGAAAAAATGGAGTTAAAAAAGTAGGCTTTGTCTTTAGGTCCGTATTTATTTTTGGTATAAGGACTCAAAAATCCCGATGGTATCCTTTATGGCTTGATCAGGTTTTAAAGCAGTATCTGATATGCCGGAGACTACCTTCGAGATGTCGTGATCCACTTTTCCATTATCGTTCCAGGTGCTTTTAGTAGTTGTCGAGCCCAGAAGTCCTAATTGGGCCAAAAAAGTTTTTCGCGTTATAGGTTCATTAAGCAATTATTTTTTGTGTGATCTCGGGGCTTTGTATTTTTTCGTTAGACAGGACAATAAATTATGGTGCTGTCATTGTTAAAGGCGCTAACAAACTTTAATGATGTCCATAATCTTCTATACTCATCGAGATTGGGGCCTATTAATAATATAAACCCTTACTTTTTATTCTTGGCCCAAATTTCTATATACTTATGGAAAGCAACCAGGAATTCTTTCAGGTTGGTAGTTCCAAATTCGGATTCCAATGTTATGTTCTTTAAATGCTTTCGTTAATAAAACGTTCGGCCATGGCTTTTATTTCCAGCACCCTGTTTTCTTCATTTTGTTCCATAATCTTTGTTTTAAAACGTTTGAACATCACAGGGTATTCAGTATAAAATATTTCGCCGGTTATTGCTTTAATTTGTTAAGCGACAATTACAAAAACTGTTATATTTTTATTGTTGACAGGCATAAAAATAAGACACTTTTTTGACATAAGAAATTATTTGATACTTTTATTATACATATATTACACTTTGTTTAAATGCTATCTGTAAAGTTTAGAAGTTTACTTATTGAATTAAAATGAAACCCTGAAGATTTCGGCAATAAAATCGGTGCAGGTAAAAACTCTGGTTATAAGCTTTTAGTGGTGATACTAAAAAGGTTACCCGATCGATGGACAAAAGGATATCGGTTGTTTTACCGCAATATTCACCCGAATATCTCGTTAAGCTAAATTTTGACACTAAAGAGAATATTATTTCCACTCCCGAAATTTTCCTGGAAAAGGAGGGTATCCGGTTTACAGAAAATGAAGTTATGGAATGGCTTTAAAATGGATTATTTTAAGGACAGCTAATATTTAAAAAGAGGACTACTTTATTTAAAGCTTTAAAGTAAATACCGTATCGGGATATTTGCGAATGATTTCGTTTAGAATGACATCAATTGACTTTTCATCATTTTTAACTTTTTCTTCCAACTCCTTTATGTCATTTTCAAGAATTTGGTTAAGATCATCGGGAAGAATATCCTTGTAGTGCTTTTTTATTTTATCATTTTCCTTCATTTTGTACCCTTTTTTAAAGCACCGACATATTCCTTTTTATAATCCAGGAGTTTGTCCTTATCGACAAATTTTTTAGCGTCTTTCATCATAAAGGCGGAAACTGCATGAAAGCCATTTTTAAATTTATAAAATAATCTCTCCTTAACCCTAATAAATAAATGGGCCGCATAACAAAGGGACAATGCTGTAAACAGATTAATAAGTATATAATCGACCTGCATAAAATCTTCATGTTTAAAGCACCAGCGCATAAAGAATATTGATATAAACATTATGGTGGTATGCAGTGCAACTTCGCCTACAAAAGTTTTTGTTTTTCTAATGAATGCTTTTATTAAATTAAATAATCCATATATAAACAACCCAAACGCCCAGCCAAACTCTCCTAAAAATTGCCGAAAAGTTTTAAACTCTAAAAATTTGAGCTTGTCATACTCACCCATAAGCGCAGCATGGGCCTCATTCTTCTCTTTATTTATGATTAAGTATTCATTATATACGGGAGTTCCTTTGACAGCTTTTTTGATGTTTTTCAGGGCTAATGTATTTTGCTCGTTCTTAGTATTAAATACGGCAGAGGCCGCATACATGTAGGTGTAATCTGATACTATAGTTTCGTGAGCAAAAAAAGCGGTAGCAAGCACTACCGCTATAATAAAATAACCATAGTTATTTTTAATTTTCATCATTACTTGGCGGGACTGGTTCGGTCCCCCCGGAGTTTTCACTATCTCCTTGTGCTGTTCCGTAAAGAGTAGAGTTTTCGATTGTAATCGCTGTTTCCGTCCCATCATCTAATTCGGTATCTGTGCAAGACACCAACAAGCCTGTGGTTACCATTAACATAAGTACCGCAAATACGGTTTTCGTTGTTTTCATAATGTATTGTTTTTAAGGGTTAAAAAAACAATAACTTACACGATAACCTATTTGCGATAAAAGACCTGTATTGTCTTACCGCTTTATTATTAATTGTACAATATGTATGTAATACCAGCGCCGTAAACCGATATAGACGGGAAGGATAATTGTTTAACGGCATTAAATTGTACGGCAAATTTCAAATTTACAAAAATAAACTAAATGAGGCTTTAGCGAAGGGGTTGTTCAAAATTACCAAAACACGTTTAAATTGCTGGACTTTAAGGTATTACCTAAAATTGCATATTCGTGATGTAACATGCTTGCTTACAGTATGTTATGGTTAATAAAATTCCAATGGACGAGTAATTGAGTATTTTATCGAAAATATTGATATCTACCTGAAATTAGAACTTAAGCATACCCGTACTTTAATGGCCGCACAGTTAACAAATCAACATTGGATTTTCCCGTAGCGATAGCGTATGGCCTATGGGCTGCCCTATTGTTTCAAATGTATTTACCAGCCCTTTCTACCCAGGTATTTTTGTAGCAGCCTTATAGATACCGGTAATAGAAGATTAAGGGATCACCACTCATTTATTCTATTCCAATCGAGTTTTATAAATATAAAAAGTAATATAGTAAATCCCCAAAGTCCCGAGCCACCATAACTAAAAAAGGGCAGGGGAATTCCTATTGTTGGTATCAACCCCATGACCATGCCAATATTTATCATAAAGTGGAAAAATAAAATGGAGGCCACTCCATACCCATATACACGGCTAAACTGTGATTTTTGAAGTTCAGAAAGGTATAAAACCCTAAGGATTAATAAGACAAACAATATCACAACAAAGGTACTGCCAAGGAATCCCCATTCTTCACCCACAGTACTAAAAATATAATCTGTATGTTGCTCCGGGACAAACTTCCCAATGGTCCGGGTGCCTTCCAAAAAACCTTTTCCGGTTACCCGACCCGAACTAATGGCCTTCTCAGACTCGTTGAGGTTATAAAGAATAGTTTGCTTCATTTGTTCGAGCTTTACCGGATCTTTTTCTAATCTCAACCATAAACTAATTCTGTCTTGTTGATGCGGTTGCAATATATCGTTATAAAAGATCTGGACCCCAAAAGCAATGCCTGCACTGATTATTGCGATAAAAACAGGCTGGAGTATACCCTTCTTTTTCTTTTTGAGAAAGAAATGATGTACAAAAATTATAATTAAAGCAACAATGGATGTTGGTAATGCCAAAAACTTTAGTGAGCAAACAGAAATTAATGCTATTGCCAGCACTACTAATAAATAGATTTGAGGAATGCCTTCCCTGTAAAACACAAAAAAGAAAGAGGCATAAACGATGGTACTTCCGGCATCGTTTTGCAGTAAGACTAAAATTGCAGGAATTGCAATAATTAAAACCGTTCGTAATTGATGCTTTACATAATTAATATTGGTTTGCAGATCACTTATATATTTGGCGACCGCCAGCGCCGTAGCCACTTTGGCAAATTCGCTGGGCTGTATGGTCATACCACCAATAGCATACCAGGATGTGGCACCATGAACATTCTTTCCGAATATAAATAATCCGAGAAGAGATAATATTGAAACTAAATATATAATACTTGCAAAACGTTCATAAAATTTGGCTTCAATGGAAAAAATCAAAATAATAAGAACAAATGCAAAAATTATAAAAACAAGTTGTTTCCCGAAGGGTTGGCTAAAATCGAAATAACTTGTGACCTCACCTGAAAGAGACGCCGAAAAAATGTTTAACCAACCAAAGCCCACAAGCAGTAAATAAAGAATGATGCTTATCCAATCAAACTTAAGATTCCTATGTCGGGTCAAACTCATTATTGATTGATTGTAAATGGTTTTCCGCTATATGGTTTTAGGTATTCGTCTTCAAGACTTTTTTCCAACACCAATTTTTCCATTTGCTTTAAAGTAACCTCTCCTTTAATATATTTTTCAATCATTAAACTTGCGATTCTTCCTGCCCATCGTGCACCATAATATCCGTTTTCTACAAAAATGGCAAGGGCAATTTTAGGATTATCTTTTGGGGCAAAGGCCACAAAAATGGAATGATCTGTAAGTTGTGTCCGGACACCATCAATTTTTATAAAATTTTCGGCAGTACCTGTTTTACCGCAAATTTCTACTTCTGGAACTTTTAAAAACCATGCTGTTCCATTGTTATAAACATCATTTAACCCCTGTATTACCGGTTCAAAATATCTTTTATCTATTGTAGTATAATTTGGAGTTGTATAGTTCTTGTCAATTCCATGGCCCTCAATTTGTTTTATAATATGTGGCGTAAAGTAATATCCACGATTTGCAATGGCCGCGGCCATATTCGCCAATTGTATGGGAGTTACCAATATTTCTCCCTGTCCAATAGCATTGGATATTGTCGTTGTAGCCTGCCACTTAAAGTCGGGATACCATTTATCGTAATATGCCCCATTAGGGATATTTCCTTTTTTACCGATCATTAGGTCATAACCCAGATAGTTGCCCAGGCCAAAACTCTTAATATGGCCGCTCCAAACATCCATGGCATGGCCTGCGTCGTCATACTTTTCTATGGTTTTGCGATAGGCATTGGCAAAGTAGGCATTACAGGATTTAGCAATGCCTTTATTTAGATTCCGAACACCGCCACCGCAATGGCATCCCATTTTACGACCTTTTCTGCCATAGACATAGCCATGATGACAAGTGATGCTCGTGTTTTCATTTATTACACCCTCTTGCAATGCAGTAAGTGCAATTAAGGCCTTAAACGGAGAACCGGGTTCATGCATACGTAACAAACCTTTATCAATTAATGGACGATGGATCGTATCATTATAGAGTTTGGTGTAGTTTCGCGACCGCTCTCTACCGACAAGAAGATTTGGATTATAAGAAGGCGCGGAAACAAGGCTCAAGATTTCCCCCGATGTGGGCTCGATAGCAACAATTCCTCCAATTTTGTTTTGCATTAAAAGCTCTCCATAAGCTTGTAATTTCGCATCGATCGTGGTAATTATGTCTTTGCCAGCTATGGGTATCGTATCAAATATACCCTCTTTATAAGGCCCGAGGTCCCTGTTAAATCGGTCCTTTTGAATGAACTTCACACCTTTTACCCCACGCAATTCATTTTCGTAAGAGAGTTCTATACCCTGTTTCCCTATTAAATCACCCATTCTATAAAAAGGATCTGCTTCGATCGTCTTTTGATTTACTTCGGCAATAAAACCTAAAACATTCGCACCAATGGTCGTTTGATATTCTCTTAAGGATCTTTTTTGAATATAAAACCCCTCATATTTTCTCATTTTTTCCGATAAAAATGCATAATCCTCCTTAGATAAATGTGCTAAAAACACCGAAGGCAATCTGGGCGAATAATTATGGGCTCTATTATAATACTTTATAAAATCTTCCTTATTAATTTTTAGGAAGGAACAGAACTCCATGGTATCCAGGGGTTTTACCTCACGGGGTATTACCATAACATCGTAAGAGGGTTGATTAGCTACCAGCAATTCGCCGTTTCTATCGTAAACATATCCCCGTTTGGGGTAATTAAATACTTTTCTTATGGCGTTGTCTTCATATATATTATAGACCTCGCCGGAATAAATCTGAAGGTAAAACAACCTGATAATAAAAAGTATTCCTACCGAAATTATAATTAAAAAAAGTAGCGATTTCCTCATTTATTTTTTTTACTGAACAAAATAGTTATTAATAGACAAAGCAGTATTGTAAAGATACTTGAGAATAACGTTTTTTCCAGTATTAAAATTATTTTTGATGTGTTAAAAACTTCAAGGCTAAATAAAATAAAATGATGAATAAATGTTATCAGGGAAAAGTAAGTCAGGCGCTGGCCAATTTCTGTATGGGTAAATTTAACCGATTGATGTTCGTAAGTCATTCCAAAAGAGAACTTTAAAATTACCGGCCGTATGTAAGCTATAGTAACACATGCAGCAGCGTGAACACCTCCGGAATCCAGGAACAGATCTACAGTTAACCCGAGCAAAAAACCTAAAAATATAAACAGTACACGATTATTCTTAATAGGAAAAAGAATAATAAATAGGATGTAAATATAAGGATTGATATAACCTAAAAAATTAATTTTATTTAGCACAATTACCTGTACCAATACCAGTAATATAAATCGAGTAATGTTTTTAAAAATAAGATTATTCATCTTGATTATTTAGGATAGATATTTCTTTAGTATCAAGATTGGTAATTATATAAACATGTCCAATATTGGTCATGTCGTTAAATAATTTTACATCTATCGTGTAATAATCTTCAGTTTCATCCAGTTCGAATGAAACCACCTTGCCAATATGAATCCCTTTGGGAAAACTGGTCGAACGCCCTCCTGTAATTATGGTGTCCCCAATGGCAACAGGGGCAAGTTTGGGTATATCTATGAGTTGAACAATATTAAAAGATTTATTATCCCATGTAAGTGTTCCGAAATGGCTCGTTTTTTTGAGCTGTGCATTTATTTGGCTGTTGGTATTTAAGATGGACATGACCCGTGCATACTTATATGAAGTATTATCAATAACACCAATAATACCTTTGGACGTTATGACACCAAGATCTTGTACAATACTATCACGTTCTCCTTTATTAATAGTAAGATAATTATTGGTTGATGAATAGCTGTTTTTATAAACCTGAGCGGGAGTTAATTCATAATTTATTAAAGAGTCAGAACTTTTAAAGAGTTGTTTTAGAGCACTTGTACCGTTATTAAATAAAATAGATTTTAATCTGGTATTTTCCTCTAACAAAATCTTATTTTCTTGTTTAAGATTAAAATAACCCTCAATACTATAAACGGATTGGTAGATGCCTCCGGTTAAAAAATTAGCTGAATTTACAAACTTACTTTTGTGATAAGAATGCGATTGGAAAGTAAAAAAAAGGGAAATACAAAACAGCAACAAAAACAAAAGAAAGGTTTTGTTTCTTATTAGAAAATTAAGGATTTGTTGCATGTGCTACGCTATTTTACCAATACACTTTTGTATTTAGCAATGTTTTTAAGTACAATTCCCGTTCCTCTTACAACAGCTCTTAAAGGGTCTTCGGCAATATAAACGGGTAAATCTGTTTTTTGCGATAAACGCTTATCCAATCCTCTAAGCATCGAGCCTCCACCGGCGAGATAAACACCGGTATTGTAAATATCGGCAGCAAGTTCCGGAGGGGTTATTGAAAGTGTTTCCATAACTGCGTCTTCTACTCTTATAATAGATTTATCTAATGCTTTTGCAATTTCTCTAAAGGATATTTGTACCTGTTTAGGCTTTCCGGTTAATAAATCCCTTCCCTGAACACTCATGTCTTCTGGCGGAAGTTCTAAATCTTCGGTTGCAGCACCAACTTGGATCTTTATTTTTTCAGCTGAACGGTCACCAATATATAAGTTATGTTGTGTCCGCATATAATAAATGATATCATTAGTAAATACATCTCCCGCTACTTTAATCGATTTATCACAGACAATTCCTCCTAAAGCAATTACCGCTATTTCTGTTGTTCCTCCTCCTATATCAACGATCATATTACCCTTGGGTTGCATAATGTCTATACCAATACCAATGGCTGCCGCCATAGGTTCGTGAATTAAATAGATTTCTTTTCCATTAACTCTTTCTGCAGACTCCTTTACCGCTCGCATTTCAACTTCGGTAATTCCAGAGGGAATACAAATGACCATTCTTAAGGCAGGTGCAAATATCCTTTTTCTTAATGAAGGGATATTTTTAATAAACATGTTTATCATTTGCTCGGAAGCATCAAAATCGGCAATTACACCGTCTTTTAATGGCCTTATGGTTTTAATGTTTTCGTGTGTTTTACCCTGCATCAAGCTGGCCTCTTTACCAACGGCGATTATTTTACCACTCATTCTGTCCCTGGCAACGATTGACGGACTATCGACAACAACTTTATCATTATGGATTATAAGTGTGTTTGCAGTACCTAAATCTATTGCAATTTCTTCTGTAAAGAAATCAAAAAATCCCATTGGCTAATTTTGTTATAGGGTTGTTAAATAATTTTGTTCGAATAAATGTAAATGTAATAAAATATACGTTATAATCTAATTTTAATGAACTTCAAAAAATCCGAATTTACTAATGCTTAAAATGTCGTGTTCCGGTAAAAACCATAGCCATTTTATTCGCATTGCAGTAATCAATACTTAATTGATCTTTTATAGAACCTCCAGGCTGAATCACTGCTGATATGCCTGCCTTTTTTGCTATTTCAACACAATCGGGAAATGGAAAGAACGCATCACTGGCCATTACGGCACCGCTGAGATCAAATTTGAATGATCTTGCTTTATGTACGGCTTGATTTAAAGCGTCAACTCTGCTGGTTTGTCCGGTTCCGCTGGCACATAATTGTTTGTCTTTTGCCAATACGATAGTATTGGATTTGGTGTGCTTGCAAATTTTTGAAGCAAATATCAAATCCTCTAACTCCCTTTCACTGGCAGTTTTTTCGGTAGCTGGAGTGAGGTTTTGGACAGCATCGGTTTTATCATTTCTATCCTGAACCAGCACACCGTTTAAACAGGTTCTAACTGTGGTTTTCGCGAATTCAATTGTGTGTTGCACCAATAATCTCCGGTTCTTTTTCCCTTTCAAAATATCCAGGGCATTTTCCGAAAATGACGGCGCAATGACGACTTCACAAAAAAGACTGTGAATTTCGTTTGCGGTATCTGTATCGATTTCAGTATTACTTATTAAAATCCCACCAAATGCAGATATAGGATCTCCGGCCAAAGCATCTACGTACGCCTGATGTAAGGTAGGGCGTGATGCAAGGCCACAGGCATTATTGTGTTTCAATATAGCGAAGGTGGGCATTTCATTCTTAAACTCGTTCATTAAATTTACCGCGGCATCGACATCCAGCAAATTGTTATAGCTTAACTCTTTGCCGTGTAACTTGCTAAAGATATCATCAAAATTCCCAAAGAATAATCCCTTTTGATGCGGGTTTTCGCCATAACGTAAAACTTTTGCTTTGGTCTCGCTAATCTTTAACACGGGCTCGGCGTGATCTTTATTAAAGTAGTTAAAAATTGCCGTATCGTAATGTGATGAGACGTTAAATGCCCTACGGGCAAATCGTTTTCTGTCGGCTTCAGACAAAACCCCCTTGTTCGCTGTAATTAATTCGAGGAATTCTGCATAGTCAATAACTGAGGACACACAAATAACGTCTACATAATTTTTGGCTGCAGCTCGAATAAGAGAAATGCCGCCAATATCTATTTTTTCGATTATGTCCTGTTCGTTAGCTCCTGATGCTACGGTTTTCTCAAAAGGGTACAGATCTACAATTACGGCATCGATTTGCGGAATATCATATTGTTCCAATTCGGCAGCGTCCTGGGGATTGTCATCTCTGTTTAATATACCTCCAAATATTTTTGGGTGTAAGGTTTTTACCCTACCTCCCAGAATGGAAGGATAAGAAGTAAGTTCTTCTGCTGGGATTACGGTAATACCTAAATCGTTAATAAACTTTTGTGTACCACCGGTGGAATAAATTATAGCTCCAAGATGGTCCAGCTGTTTTACGATTGGCTCTAATCCTTCTTTGCTAAAAACCGAAATTAATGCAGATTTTATGGTTTTTTGATCACTCATTTTAACTTTATCAAGTGTTGTTTTGCTAAAGCGTAAAAGTAGCGATATGCTGCGTTTTTAAATAATTAAAATGGATTTGATTTTTCAACCAAAAATGAAGAGTTATCAACAACATTTTATAAAATACAAAGATGTTAAATGAAAAGTTATTTAATTTTCTAATTCTTAAAGAATCTCTGCTACTTTTTTACAAACAAATTCTAAAAAACGTTCGTCATTTTCGGTAAACGGATCGATTGTACCGGAGTCAATATCTATTTGACCTATATTTTTCCCATCGACAAAAAGGGGTACAACTATTTCGGCTTTTACTGTTGTACTACAGGCCAGATAATTATCTTGTAAATTAACATCGGGAACAACAAAATTCTTGTTACTTTCAGCTACCTGACCACAAATTCCCTTTCCAAAAGGTATGATCTCATGTTCGGTAGGCTCACCAACATAAGGCCCCAGTTTCAATTCTTTTCTGTCTCCATTTCTAAAATAGAACCCAACCCAATTGTAATATAAAACACTAGATTCCAATAACTCACAAATAAGATAAAGCCGTTTTTCAACGGTTTCATTTGTATTTGAAACAATTTCCACTATTTTTGGTTTAATACCATCTAATATCATTTGTTGAAAATTTTTGATAAAAATATTTAAAATCCACAAAAGAGTAATAACACAATTGTATAATTTTAATGTGTAATTATCTCCATTTAAATTGAAACAACTTTATAGAAAATATAAGTCGATATTCAGGTTTATTCTTACATTTTTATTAGTGTATTCTGTTTTGTCTGCTTCTTATCACATGTACCTGGATTTTTCAGAAGGATCTAAATATTATCCCGACTATGTCACCAATCTTGTTGCTCATCAAAGTCGATCACTATTAGAAACCTTAGGCTTTGAAGCTCAAATTGCTCCTCATCCCAATGAGGCATCAATGAAACTAATTATTAACAAAAAGTTCGTAGCGAGGATCATAGAAGGCTGTAATTCTATTAGCCCTATCATTTTATTTGTCTCTTTTATCATTGCATTTGCTTCAAATTTTAAAACAACTTTGTTTTATTTGTTATTTGGATGTGTATTAATCTATATTGTAAATATTATGCGCGTTGTGGTATTGTCTATTGGCTTATATAATTATCCATGGCGTCGCGAGATTTTGCATTCTGTTATTTTCCCCTTGATTATTTATGGGTTAGTATTTTTATTATGGATGTTTTGGGTAAATCGATTTACTAATTTAAAAGCCAAGGATGTCTAATGTATTAAAATACACGATAATTTTTATTCTATTTTTATTGTTGGTTTTAATTCGATATTTCGAAGACCAATTGTTTTACGACCCTTATTTGTTGTTTTTTAAAAACGATTATCTATATATGGATTATCCCAGGCGTGAGGTTTTTAAACTTACAGCATTTACGAGCCTTCGTTATCTTTTAAATTCTGTAATTTCTTTAGGGATATTATATATGGCCTTTAAGGATAAAGGAATTATAAAATTTTCGGGTTTGATATATATAGCTTCATATATCGTTCTTATAATAATATTCTTATTTTTCGTTATCAACCCTAAACAAGACGACTACTATCTCTTTTTTAACCTTCGAAGATTTTTAATACAACCCCTTATTTTATTGATTTTATTACCTGCATTTTATTATCATAAAATAAGGGAGATAATTGTTAATCATTTAATAAAAAACCCCCTTATAAAATTATTTTTACTATGTTTGTTTAAATGATTAAGCCCGTTTTTCATAAAATAACCTCGCTTTTTATGGCGTTTGTGGTCTTATTTTCTACAATGTCGTTCACTATAGATATGCACTATTGTGGGGATACTTTGGTGGATACTTCCATTTTCACAAAAGCCAAAACATGTGGAATGGAAATGCAGAAACCTAAAGCAATTTCAGATTGTTCCATAATGAAAAAGAATTGCTGTACTGAGGAACAAATTATTATTGAAGGCCAGGATGAATTAAAGATATCTTTTAATGAACTTTCGTTTAGACCAACAACTTTTCGTTGCTTCGTTTGTGTATTCCTATATCAACCGCCTTTGAAGATTTGGTCAAAAACCAAATTTATGCAACGAATACCCTCCACCTCTTATAGTCAAGACCATATACAAGCTTGACGAGGTATATTTAATCTGATTTTTTAACAATATACCGCATTATCCTTTGGAGTTTATCCAAGAGGGTAATTTTCTGTATGCGGTGATTTACAACACCAATGTCAAACTGTTTAAAAATCAACTATAATGCTAAACAAAAGCATAAAATTTCTTATAGAAAACAAACTCGTTGCAGTACTACTGTTAGCGTTGTTTATTGGCTGGGGCATCGTTAATGCGCCTTTTAATTGGGATACAGGGTTTTTACCGAGTAATCCGGTTGCAGTTGATGCTATTCCGGATATTGGTGAGAACCAACAAATAGTATTTACAAAATGGGACGGTCACTCTCCACAGGATATTGAGGACCAGATCACCTACCCATTAACAACATCATTATTGGGGATTCCGGGTGTAAAAACCATTCGTAGTTCTTCTATGTTTGGTTTTTCCAGTATATATATCATTTTTGAAGAAGATATAGAGTTTTATTGGAGTCGTAGTCGTATTCTCGAAAAATTGAATTCCTTACCTAATAGTTTGCTTCCTGATGGTGTAAATCCTGCTTTAGGACCTGATGCAACCGGATTAGGTCAAATATTCTGGTACACCCTGGAAGGCCGTGATGAAAATGGCAATGTTACAGGCGGTTGGGATTTACAGGAACTGCGGAGTATTCAGGATTACTACGTAAAATATGCCCTGTCTTCTGCAAGTGGAGTTTCTGAAGTGGCCTCCATTGGTGGATATGTTCAGGAATATCAGGTCGATGTAAATCCTGAGCTCATGCGTCAATACAATATTGGATTGCATCAAGTTGTTAAAGCTGTAAAAAACAGTAATAAGGATATAGGTGCGCAAACATTGGAAATCAATCAGGTTGAATATTTGGTTCGTGGATTGGGATATATTAAATCGATTGCAGAATTAGAAAATGCAGTCGTTACTTCTGAAGATTACACTGCAATAAGAATCAAAGATATTGCTAAGGTGTCCTTAGGCCCGGCAGCACGACGAGGCATTTTAGATAAGGAAGGTGCCGAAGTGGTTGGTGCTGTTGTAGTGGCTCGATATGGTGCAAATCCTTTAGAAGTAATTAATAATGTAAAAAAGAAAATTAGTGAATTAAGTACCGGATTGCCATCAAAGGTATTGTCCGATGGCAGAACATCTCAATTAACGATTGTGCCATTTTACGATCGAACGGAACTCATTCATGAAACTTTGGGCACTCTTAAAGAAGCTTTAACATTAGAAATATTAATTACCATTTTGGTGATTGTCATTATGGTATTTAATCTGCGTGCTTCTGTTCTTATTTCAGGGCTTCTGCCAGTTGCGGTTTTAATGACGTTTATTGCAATGAAGCTCTTTGGTGTAGATGCCAATATTGTCGCATTATCTGGTATTGCCATTGCAATTGGTACCATGGTAGATGTTGGCGTTATTCTTTCGGAAAACATCATAAGGCATTTGGATGAAAACAATGGAAAACTTCCAATAAATACAGTTGTTTATAACGCAACTACCGAAGTTTCAGGAGCGATAGTAACCGCAGTAATGACAACCATTATCAGTTTCATTCCTGTATTCTCAATGATAGGAGCAGAAGGAAAACTATTTATACCATTAGCATTTACAAAAACATTTGCCTTAACCGCATCGATAATCGTGGCATTATTCTTAATTCCACCGTTTGCTGCTTACCTGTTTAAAAGGGGAAATATAAGAAAAACCACTTCTTATAGTATCAACAGCGTTCTAATTCTATTAGGGATCCTTGCTATAGTATCTGGGTATTGGCTCGGCCTTATTCTTATTGTGTACGGAGTTACGGCATTTTACAAGTTGCATGGCAGGCTTTCTGCACAGCATACTAACTCAATAAATATTGGTATTTCAGTTCTGGCAATAATATTTCTTTTGGCTGAACATTGGAGGCCTTTAGGAGTAGATAGAAGTATTATTTGGAATCTCATTTTTGTTGGTTTCATATGTTTTGGACTATTAGGTGTGTTTACCTTATTCCGGCGATATTACACACGTATTCTACAATGGGCTTTATCAAATAAACTGCTCTTCCTGACTCTTCCTGCAATTATCGTTATTGGAGGATTCTCTATAATGAAGAATACCGGGAAAGAATTTATGCCCTCCTTAAATGAAGGTTCATTTTTGTTAATGCCTACGTCGATGCCACATTCGGGAATTCAGGAAAATAAACGCGTGTTACAACAGTTGGATATGGCTGTGGCCGGTATCCCTGAAATTGAAACAGTTGTGGGTAAAGCAGGTAGAACAGAATCGGCTTTAGATCCCGCACCTCTATCAATGTACGAGAATGTTATTCAGTATAAATCTGAATATATGTTAAATGAAAATGGCGAACGTCAACGTTATAAGGTGAATGAAGATGGATTATTTGAATTAAAAGATGGCAGTTTTGTTGCAAATCCTAGTCTTACAGAAGATGTTACCTTGAGCGCAGTCGAAAGGTCTTTTTCATCAATAAAAAGATCGCAATTAATTGAAGATAATGATGGCGAGTTTTATCGTAACTGGCGTCCGGAGATAAAATCACCAGATGATATTTGGAAGGAGATTGTGAAAGTCACCAAATTGCCCGGAGTAACCTCTGCACCAAAATTGCAGCCTATTGAAACACGTTTGGTAATGCTGCAAACAGGTATGCGTGCACCTATGGGGATTAAAGTGAAAGGACAGGATTTAAAACAAATTGAAGCCTTTGGTATACAATTGGAAAGTATATTAAAAGAGGCTGAGGGTGTTAAATCTGAAGCTGTATTCGCCGATAGAATTGTTGGAAAACCCTATTTATTAATTGATATAGACAGGGACAAAATAGCACGCTATGGTATTTCAATAGATGATGTTCAAAATGTAATTAAAGTAGCTGTTGGAGGTATGGTGATAACACAAACAGTCGAAGGCAGAGAACGTTATGGAGTGCGTGTACGTTATCCAAGAGAATTACGTTCAGACCCAACCGATTTGGAGCAAATTTATGTGCCGGTATATAAAGGCAGCCCTGTTCCATTAAGCGAATTGGCAAGCATTCGTTATGAACAGGGACCGCAAGTTATAAAAAGTGAAGACACCTTTTTAGTAGGTTATGTACTGTTCGATAAAATAGACGGGTATGCAGAAGTTAATGTAGTTGAAAATGCGCAAGCTTTAATTCAGCAAAAATTAGATTCGGGAGAATTAGTTATTCCAAAAGGTATTAATTATCAATTTACAGGAACCTATGAAAATCAGTTGAGGGCAGAAAAAACATTGTCGGTAGTAGTGCCTTTAGCATTGCTTATTATCTTTTTGATATTGTATTTCCAGTTCCGTTCTGTCACAACATCACTAATGGTATTTACGGGTATTGCGGTAGCTTTTGGCGGTGGATTTTTAATGATCTGGCTCTATGGTCAGGATTGGTTTTTAAATTTCGGTTTCTTTGGAACGAATCTCCGGGACCTTTTCCAAATGCATACTATTAATTTAAGTGTCGCCGTTTGGGTTGGTTTCATAGCCTTATTTGGAATTGCAACAGATGATGGTGTTGTGATGGCAACCTATCTCACGCAAACCTTTAAAAGAAACAAACCTAACAATATTAAAGCGATAAGAGCGTCTGTAGTTCAGGCAGGGGAGAAACGAATTCGTCCATGCTTAATGACAACCGCCACTACCATATTGGCATTGTTACCAATATTAACCTCCACAGGTCGTGGGAGTGATATAATGATCCCAATGGCAATTCCAGGTTTTGGAGGCATGCTTATAGCCTTAATTACATTATTCGTAGTTCCCGTATTATACAGTTGGAAGCAAGAATTTCAATTTAAAAAAGTAGTAAGATGAAAAGAATAATAATTATACTCATTAGCCTTCTGGTTTCAAATATCTCTATTGCACAGCAATTAGAAATACTTATTGAAGAAGCTTTGGACAATAGTCCGGAAATTCAAAAGTTTGAATTGCAATACAGCATTGCTTCCGAAAAAGTGAATGAAGTCAATACTATTCCTAATACCGAATTTGGTGTTGGCTATTTTGTTAGTGAACCGGAAACGAGAACAGGAGCACAACGATTTAAGGTGTCTGCAAAACAGATGATACCTTGGTTTGGCTCTATAACGACCAGAGAAAATTATGTGTCTTCTTTGGCCGATGCAAAATATGAAGACATTGCTATTGCGAAAAGAAAATTGGTGGCTTCAGTATCACAATCCTATTATAACTTGTATGCTCTTAAAGCAAAACAAGAGGTGCTAACTGAAAATATAGAACTGATCAATACCTATGAAGTATTGGCGTTAACATCTGTTGAAGTGGGGAAAGCATCAGCTGTCGATGTGTTGCGATTACAAATACGTCAAAATGAACTGGTGGAATTAAAGCAAGTATTGGCTCAGCAATATCTAGCAGAACGAACCACATTTAATAAGTTGTTAAATCGTGATAAAACTATTGATGTTAATGCTATTAGTGAATTGGCTGTTCTTCCTGAAAGTATTGATATAAAATCCAAAGGTTTAGGATTGCATCCCGAATTAATTAAATACGATAAACTCTATCGGTCTGTTGAGCAATCAGAATTGCTAAATCAAAAAGAAAGTAGCCCAATGCTTGGATTTGGTTTGGATTATATCGCAGTATCCGAAAGACCCAATATGAGTTTTAGCGATAACGGAAAAGATATTGTAATGCCAATGGTTTCATTGTCTATTCCCATATTTAATAAAAAATATAAGTCACAAACAAAACAAAACAAATTAATACAACAAGAGATAAGGTCACAAAAACAAGAACGACTAAACATATTAGAAACTCTACTTGATAAGGCCGTTAATAATAGAATTTCTGCAAGAATTAGTTATGTTACTCAAGTTAAAAACTTAAAGCAAGCAAAGGATGCCGAAGAAATTCTAATTAAAAGCTACGAAACCGGGACCATCGATTTTAACGATGTGTTGGACATTCAGGAGTTGCAATTAAGGTTTCAGATGAATCAAATAGAATCGATTAAGAACTATTATTTGCAAACAACGATTATTAATTATTTAAGCGTATAGGATGAAACATAAATTTTTAGTAATACTTGGATTATTAGTATGTGTTGAAGGATTAGCTCAAGGTCCTCCAGTGACCTTAACGGCTCCGGGAACATTAGGTTTTCAAGGAAAAGCGATTAGAACTTTTGGTGTTTTTAATAGTACAGAAGATGCTAACATTTACACTCAAGTACTTGCTGTACCTTACAATATCTCAACCAATTTACAATTTGGTGCGATTTTGCGATATACCTTTGTTAATCCGGATGCTGCTTCAGCTAGTAGTGGGTTTAATAATGCCAGTTTATTTATGAAGCATCAATTGTATGTAAAGAACGATACCGGAAAAACTTTTAGAATTTCCGGCTTATTAAGACAAACATTTCCAATAGGTCCGGAAAGCGTGGGTTCAAATACGTATCAAACCTACGTTGGATTTATAGTTGGAGATATTTCCATAAAACGTGGTTTTTATACAAATTTGGGTTATAATATTGTAAGTGATGGGAATGCTGATAATTTTTTATATGATTTTTCATTCGGATTGCCGGTGCTACCACATCAATATCCATTGAAACAACTCAATACCTTTATTGAAATAAATGGAAATGTGTTTTTGGGCGAGCAGGATCATTTGCTTTTTTTATCACCTGGCCTTCAGTTTATAAAAGGGATTGTTTTAATAGAAACTAGTTTTCAAATTCCTGTAATACAAGACATTGAAAATGGGATAGATACAAAATTTAGAATCCTTTTTGGTACAAGAATATTAATTTAAAACGAACTATGATGATCTCTAAAATGAAAACATTTATTCTGCTGGTATTTGCACTGTTCGCAGTCGAAAATACGTATAGCCAGGATCAAACGAATGAACGCGTATATGTTAAAATCGAAATAAAAGGAATGGCCTGTCCTTTTTGTGCAGGTGGTATGGCCAGGGAGTTAGAAAAAATTGCAGGCGTAGAAGATGTGGACTTATCTTTTGAGGATGGGATTGCTTTTTTATCAACTCCAATTGAACAAAAGCCTTCTAAAGAAGATTTAATAAGAATTGTTGAAGATGCCGGATTTAATGTTGGTGAAATCTTCTATCAACACAAACCATTTGAAAAGGATAAAAGGAAAATTAAGAAGAAAAATTAGCATGAAGCATACCTATAATATAACAGGAATGACATGTGATGGTTGTCGTAATCATGTACAAAAAACACTTAATAACGTACTTGGAGTTATTAATGCGGAAGTTGATTTAGATGAAGCCACAGCATCTATTGAAATGAGTTCTCATATCAAATTAGAAACATTTCAGGAAGGATTAAATGCGATTAATGGTAACTATACGATCTCTTTACCGGGAAAAGAAATGCCCCATCATCCTAAAAAAACTGAAGCCCCAATGGGAAAAGGTACAGGTGTTTATTATTGCCCAATGCATTGTGAGGGAGATAAGACCTATAATGAACAAGGCAATTGCCCTGTTTGTGGAATGGACTTGATCGAAGAATTAAGTTTGACTTCAAAAGGCACACAATTTACCTGTCCAATGCATCCGGAAATCATCACAGAAGAACCTGGATCATGTCCTATTTGTGGGATGGATTTGGTTCCTCTTGAAGCAGATAGTTCTTCAGAAGAGAAAATCTATAGGAAGCTATTAAAGAAGTTTTGGTTAGCTTTAGGGTTTACCATACCAATCTTTTTGTTAGCTATGTCCGAAATGGTAGACAATAACCCGTTGTATGCTGTTTTAGATCAGAAGTATTGGAATTGGGTACAATTTGTTTTATCACTACCGGTCGTTTTTTATGCTTGCTGGATGTTCTTTGAGCGAGCCTGGACATCACTTAAAACCCTTAACTTAAATATGTTTACCCTCATAGGTATTGGTTCTGGAATAGCCTGGGCATTTAGTGTATTCGCTATGCTGTTTCCAGATGTGTTTCCACAGGAATTTAAAACTGATGAAGGTAATGTATTTGTGTATTTTGAGGCTGCTTCTGTTATTCTCACTTTAGTATTGTTAGGACAATTATTAGAAGCCAAAGCACATAGTCAGACAAGTGGGTCCATAAAAGCGCTATTAAAATTAGTACCGTCGGTCGCAACGCTCGTTATAGATGGGGAAGATAAGGTTATTTCCATTGACAAAATTCAGCGTGGTGACTTGTTACGTGTAAAGCCGGGAGAGAAAATCCCTGTCGATGGTATTATTACCGAAGGCTATAGTAGTATTGATGAATCCATGATTACCGGTGAACCCATTCCCGTTGATAAAAACGAAAATGATAAGGTAAGTTCAGGAACAATCAATGGTACAAAATCCTTTATTATGAAAGCGGAAAAGGTAGGTTCGGAAACCCTGCTGTCGCAAATCATTAAAATGGTAAATGACGCAAGTCGGTCTAAGGCACCAATACAAAAATTGGCGGATAGGATTTCCAAATATTTCGTTCCTATTGTCATCATTGTTTCGGTAGCCACATTCATAATTTGGGCATTATACGGGCCGGAACCTGCTTACGTTTTCGCATTTGTTAATGCTATCGCGGTACTCATAATTGCCTGTCCCTGTGCATTAGGGTTGGCAACACCAATGTCTGTAATGGTAGGTGTTGGAAGAGGAGCGCAATCAGGAGTGTTAATTAAAAATGCTGAAGCGCTGGAGAAAATGAATAAAGTTGATACCCTTATTGTAGATAAGACGGGAACGATTACAGAAGGAAAACCATCGGTAGAAAAAATTGTTGCCATTAGCGACATTGATGAGCAATTATTAATGCAGCAAATAACCTCTTTAAATCAATATAGTGAACATCCATTGGCAGAGGCCATAGTATCCTATGGAAAATCCAAGAACAGTTCGCTTTCTAAAGTTGATAATTTTGAAGCTGTAGCAGGGAAGGGCGTTATAGGATCAATAGATGGCATTCAAATTGCTTTAGGAAATAATAAGCTGTTGCAGCAGCTTTCGGTAGCCATTCCCGAAGAGATATCGTTAAAAGTCGTTGATGAGCAACAACATGGTAAAACAGTATCGTATATAACAGTTAATAAAAAGGCAGTCGGATATGTGACTATTTTTGATGCCATAAAAAGCACGAGTAAAAATGCGATTGCAGCCCTTCAAAAGATGGGTGTTGAGGTCATTATGCTTACAGGAGACAATCAGAATACCGCAAAATCGGTTGCTGATACCTTGAATTTAAACCATTATAAAGCAGAATGCCTTCCCGAAGATAAATTAAATGAAATCAAAGCACTGCAGGAACAAGGCAGGATCATTGCTATGGCCGGAGACGGCATCAACGATGCACCTGCATTAGCACAAGCAGACGTTGGTATCGCTATGGGAACCGGTACAGATGTAGCCATCGAAAGTGCCTCGATAACATTGGTTAAAGGTAATTTACAAGGCATTGTTAAGTCAAAGAATTTAAGTGCCGGTGTGGTATATAACATTAAGCAAAATCTCTTTTTCGCGTTTATTTACAATACCATAGGCGTGCCCATTGCCGCCGGGATATTATATCCTGTTTTCGGACTTTTACTATCCCCAATGATAGCCGCATTGGCGATGAGTTTTAGCTCTGTTTCAGTTATAGTAAATGCATTGCGATTGAGAACCATTAAAATTTAAACATAAAAATATAGAACAATGAAAAATATACTATTAATACTCATAGCTGGCATGATGATCAGCGGATGCAAAAAAGATAAAAATCAATCAGTTGGAGAAGATCAGGTGCATCACAGCGAATCTATAGAAAAAGTAGAAACAACAACAAAGAAAGTGTTAAGTCCTCATACTTATGCTATGACTATGGTTGGAGATGCTCATATACATATTGATTACTCTTCACCAGGTGTTAGGGGTAGGATTATATTTGGTGGCCTTGTAGGTTATGACAATGTATGGCAGGCAGGAGCACATAAAGCGACTTGGATAGAAACCAATAAAGATTTGATTATAGACGGAAAAATACTTCCGGCAGGTAAATATGGTTTCTTCACTATCCCTTCAAAAGGAGAGTGGACCGTTATAATTAATACAAATTGGGATCAGCATGGAAAAGACGAATACGACCAAAAAGATGATGTGTTGAGGTTTAAAGTTAATCCTGTGAGTTCGGATGAGATAATGGAACATTTAGAATATAAGGTAACAAAAACAAGTGAAACTGAAGGGACAATTTCTATGTCATGGGAAAAGGTTACAGTTAGTTTCTCTTTTGAAATAAAACAATAAAAAAGTAAGGCATGAAAAAATATATTGTTTATACAGGAATATTAGTTATCGGACTAATTTTAGGATGGCTCTTTTTTGGAAGTACATCTAATGTTGAAGAAACTCATGATCATAATGAGGCCGTAGAAGTAAACGAAATGTGGACCTGTTCAATGCATCCACAAATTATGCTTACAGAACCTGGAGATTGCCCTATTTGTGGAATGGATTTAATTCCTGTCACTGGCGGGGCAGATGGGCTTAGAGCAGACCAATTCAAACTAACTAAAAATGCAATGGCATTAGCTAACATTCAAACCTTAATTGTTGGGAATAGTAAAGTTGAGGACAATGTTATAAAGCTTTCAGGCAAAATTGTTGAAAATGAAGAATCCAATGCCGTTCAGGTGAGTTATTTTTCAGGTAGAATAGAACAATTGAATGTTAATTTTACAGGAGAAGAAGTGCGTAAGGGACAATTATTGGCGACTATCTATTCCCCCGAATTATTTGCGGCCCAACAAGAATTAATAACAGCTTCATCGATAAAGGAATCACAACCATCCCTGTATAATGCTGTACGTAACAAGCTAAAGTTATGGAAGCTTTCCGATAGCCAGATTGATGAAATCGAAACATCCGGAAAGATCAGGGAAAATTTTCCTGTATATGCAACCGTTTCGGGTACGGTTTCAGAGAAATTAGTGGAACAAGGCGATTATATAAAACAGGGACAGCCTTTATTAAAAATCGCCAATTTGAATTCGGTTTGGGCAAACTTCGATGTATATGAAAATCAAATTGGCCTATTCAAAAAAGGGCAAGAAGTTTTAATAACTACAAATGCATATGCTAATAAGGAATTTAAAGCTAAAGTAAATTTTATAGCCCCTGTTTTAGACACCAGAACAAGAACCATGAAATTAAGAGCAGTTTTAAATAATCGAGGCGATATTTTTAAACCTGGTATGTTCGTTGAAGGAAAAATAAAAGGAGTATCATCAAACAAAGAACAAGTGTTGAGTATTCCATCGTCCGCTATTCTATGGACCGGAGAACGTTCGGTCATATATTTGAAAACAAATCCTAATGAACCGGTCTTTGAAATGAGGGAAGTCACTTTGGGAAATCAAATAGGTGATAGTTATGAAGTTTTGACAGGGTTGGATCAAGGAGATGAAATTGTATCCCATGGCACTTTTACTATTGACGCAGCTGCACAATTACAAGGAAAGAAGTCAATGATGAATAAGGAAGGGGGTAAAACCACAACAGGACACGAAGGGCACACAGGGATGAAAATGACCAGTACGGATATAAGTTTTGGTGTGAGAGGCAATTGCAGTTTGTGTAAAACCACTATTGAGAAGGCAGCCAACAGCGTTCAAGGCGTTGCAAGGGCAATTTGGGATGTAGATAAAAAGAAAATTGATGTGTCGTTTGACGGCTCAAAAACGGATATTATGGCAATACACAATGCCATAGCATTATCCGGTTATGATACTGAAAAAGTTGCAGGAAATTCGGAGGCCTATAATCAGCTGCCGGAATGTTGTCAATACGATCATGAAATGGCGATGAATCAGTCTGGCGAAGTGAAGACTCAAGATCATGATCATTAAGCCGAAAATATAAAAGTAAATAACAGATTAACAATAAATTTAAATTTTAAAACCATGAGAAAACCAATTTTATTACTGACCCTTTTTTTAAGCATGAGTATTACGCTTACATCTTGTAAAGAGTCTAAAAAAGTCTCGAAAACTGAATATAACGAACATGCCGTAGAAAAGGCCGACCTGGCCTTAAACGATGCTTATCAATGCCCTATGGATTGCGAAAAAGGAAAAACCTATGATAAAGAGGGTGTTTGCCCTGTTTGTAAAATGGAATTACAGAAAGTTAAAAAGGAAGATAAAGAAGATGAATCCAATCACGCCGGGCATGATCATACGGACTCGGAAGGATAATCGACAATATTTTAAAACCGGAGTCATAGGCTTCGGTTTTTTTATATACTTATGTGTTATTGTATTTAGCTGTGAACAAGAGCAAAAACTAACAGCACAAAATATTGTTGCACGTTCTATCGAAGCACATGGTGGACTGGACCTCTGGAAGGAGGCTAAATCTTTAAGTTTTGATAAAAGCACCATTCTATTTAAAAGGAATGGCTCCATTGAAAAAGAGATCAAACAGCGACAGGAATTTCAATTACAACCTAAACTGACTGGAACGTTCCATGATTTGAAATTAATCGGGAATCAGGGGTTTCATTATGACGGAGAGACTTATTGGAAAATGGCTAATGATTCTGTTTGGGAGGTTTCAGATTCTTTAGAAATGTCAAATTTGAAAAACACATTAATGGCAGCGCATTATGTCGTTTGCCAACCCTTTAAACTCCTTGACGCTAATGCAATTTTAAACTACAAAGGCGTGGAGGAAATGGATGATAAAAGGGTTCATGCTATCGAAGTTAGTTATAAAGGGGATTTGGAAAATTCTGATCAATGGATCTTCTATTTCGAAGTTGAATCTTTTAAACTCATTGCTAATAAGGTAAAACATAATACAAATATTAGCCTCATAAAAAATTTGAGCTTTGATAAATCTTCAGGAATGATGTTCAATGCACATCGAAAGAGTTACACCTTAACGGAAGAGGGAACGATCGATTATTTAAGAGCGGAGTATTTATATGAAAATTTTGAGGTCGAATATGTCACCCAATAAAAAAACGCCTCAATATTTATTGAAGCGTTATTTTATGAATTTATAAAGCGTTGTTTACATCATTCCGGGCATTCCACCACCTCCCATTGGAGGCATGGCAGGGGCATCTTCTTTGATGTCCACCAATGCACATTCGGTAGTTAAGATCATTCCCGCAACCGAGGCCGCATTCTCCAAAGCAATACGGGTTACTTTTTTAGGATCTATAATTCCAGCCTTTAGCATATTCACATAAACTTCATCCTTAGCATCATAACCGAAGTCTTTTTCACCTTCCATAACTTTCGACACAACTACACTTCCTTCTCCTCCGGCATTTTCTACAATAATACGTAAAGGCGATTCTATGGCACGAGCTACGATTTGAATTCCAGTAACTTCATCTAAATTTTCGGTAGTAATATTTTCCAGCTGCGATTTTGTTCTTATAAGAGCTACGCCACCCCCGGCAATGATACCTTCTTCAACTGCAGCACGCGTCGAATTTAATGCATCATTAACTCTGTCTTTTTTCTCTTTCATTTCAACTTCGCTTGGGGCACCAACATATAACACGGCAACACCACCGGCTAATTTAGCCAATCGTTCCTGCAATTTCTCTTTATCATAATCGCTTGTTGTAGTTTCTATTTGCGCCTTAATTTGGTTTACCCTGGCTTTGATATCTTCTTTGTTTCCGGCACCATTTACAATAGTGGTGTTATCCTTGTCTACGGTTACAGTTTCGGCCGTACCCAACATATCCAATTCAGCATTTTCAAGAGAAAAACCTCTTTCTTCCGAAATCACTACGCCTCCTGTTAGTATAGAAATATCTTCTAACATGGCTTTTCGTCTGTCGCCAAACCCGGGAGCTTTTACGGCGGCAATTTTAAGTCCGCCACGTAATTTGTTAACCACTAAGGTAGCAAGGGCCTGGCCGTCTACATCTTCGGCTATAATTAACAAAGGTCTTCCCGATTGTGCTACCGGTTCTAAAATTGGGAGGATCTCCTGAAGATTAGAGATCTTTTTATCAAATAAAAGAATATATGGATTCTCTAAATCGGCGATCATTTTATCGGCATCGGTTACAAAGTAAGGCGATAAATACCCTCTGTCAAATTGCATACCTTCAACAACGTCTACATAAGTATCCGTACCTTTAGCCTCTTCAACAGTGATTACACCTTCTTTACCAACTTTATCAAAAGCAGTGGCGATCAAATCTCCAATGGCATTGTCATCGTTTGCAGAAATTGAAGCAACCTGCTGAATTTTTTCTAAAGAACTCCCTACTTTTTTAGCCTGCCTTTCCAGATCTTTTACAATTGCATGTACAGCCTTATCTATACCGCGTTTTAAATCCATAGGATTTGCCCCGGCAGCAACATTCTTTAAGCCCTCTTTTACAATAGCTTGTGCTAATACCGTAGCGGTTGTAGTTCCGTCACCGGCAAGATCATTGGTTTTGGAAGCAACTTCCTTTACCATTTGCGCCCCCATATTTTCAAGTTCATCTTCAAGCTCTACTTCTTTGGCTACGGTAACACCATCCTTTGTGACCTGTGGCGCGCCAAAGGATTTACTAATAATTACATTTCTCCCCTTGGGGCCTAATGTTACTTTTACTGCATTTGCCAATGCATCAACACCACGTTTTAATCCGTCGCGTGCTTCAACATCAAATTTTATATCTTTTGCCATAATGAAAATTTTATTTTATTGAATTATACAATTGCAAGAATATCGCTTTCTCGCATGATCAAATAGTCTTTGCCTTCTAACTTTAATTCGGTTCCTGCGTATTTGCCATACAAAACAGTTTCTCCAACCTTAACAGTTATCGGGTCGTCCTTAGTGCCCTTACCTATGGCGACCACATTTCCTTTTTGTGGCTTTTCTTTTGCATTGTCGGGAATAATAATTCCGGAAGATGTAGTAGTTTCAGCCTCCAATGGTTCTATAAGAACTCTATCTGCTAATGGTTTAATGTTTAATCCCATTTGTTATTTTTTTTAATTAATTAAATTTTGTTTATAGGTTTTGGAGTATTCGAAAATTATGCCAACTCAATTTTACTGACAAATTTTCATAAAAAAAGCCAACATTAGGCCGGCAATTTTTTTACACTTTTTATAATCTTAATTTTAGTTTAATGAATCGTTACCGGTTTCATTAGCCGGAGTAGATCTGTTATCTAATGGTTGCGCCTCTGGCAATGGTTGTGCGGTGGTTGCGTCCTGATCTAATGCTTTAGATTCTACAGTTCCATCCCCGCTACCAATGGCCACATTAGACAGTAAAATTAAAGCCAACAATAATGTTGCCAGGGCCCAGGTGCTTTTATCTAAAAAGTCTGATGTTTTCTTAACACCACCCAATTGCTGCGTTCCTCCTCCACCAAATGAAGAGGACAAGCCTCCGCCTTTTGGATTTTGAACCATAATTATTACCACTAATAAAAATGCCACTATAACAATAAGGATTAAAAATATTGAAAATGTACTCATTACTATTTAATATTTTGTTCTTGTAATTCTTTAACTGCTTTGATTTGGTCTGCAAAGAAACCACTTTTTTCCGGATATTTCAAACTTAAAATCTTGTACGATTGTATGGCGCTGGAATAGTTTTTCTGTTCAACGTATATACGTGCTAAAGTTTCGGTCATTAGGGCTTCCGGCTGTATCATTTGAGCTTTGGCTATATTATGGGCAGTTTGGCCTTTGCTGGAAGGCGAAATCTTAGGGTTAGCAGTAATAAACTTGTCGATTATTTCAAACTTTTTCGCTTTTGGATCCATTTGGGAAGTATCGTCCCTAACGACTTCTTTTTCACGATCGATGGGTTTAAAACGGGTTAATTTTAACCATTCGCTAAAGGAGTGCACTTCATTTTTATCAAAATTAAGCGGCCTTCCAATTTCCAGCTTTTCCTGGGGAGTAATCTTGCTATCGGTGATTTCTAACTTAGGGTCCGATTCTGTATATAAAGATTCCTCAACCTTAATATTAAACAACTCAGGATCCAAAGCCGGTCCGGCATCTTTTATATGTTGCCTGAGCGCATCATCAATAATAACGCTATTATGGATTGTGATTTCTTCAACCTCTTTAACATCAATATCTTTTAAATGTTGAATATTTTCCTTTATAGATTTGGATGTTTGGTTTTGTAAAAATTCTTCCGATGTAATAAAATCAAATAAAATACTTCGATCGGTAGTATATGCGGCAGTAATTTTAAGTTCCTGGTTATACTTAAAACTTTCCTTGTCTTTAAGCCCTTTTAAGTATATGGCCCTGGCAGACTGAAAATAAGGAAATTCATCAACAATGGATTTTACGGCATTGATTTGTTGCGCACTTAAGGATTGCGGATGTTGTAATACATATGTAAAATCTGTAGTATTCATTAATATAACCTTACCATTTAGCTAGAGAGGCATTAAAAATATCCTGTGTGAGGCGTTCAAATATTTCTTCAATTGCTGTATCTTTTTGACTCCCGACAAGCTGTATGCCTCCCGCATAATCGTAATAGAACGAAAAGCGTTGATCGAACTCTGCGTCAGGATCGTTCTTATCAAAAAAACGAACTTTAACTGCTATAGTGAGCCTGTTTTGTGCTGCCGTGTTTTGAGCGGTCGCCGTGGTTGGCGAAATTCTATACGCCACAATTTCCCCTTCATAGACCAAATCGCCATTGGACCTTACAAGATCCAAACTGGTTTGATTAAGTAACAAATCTTGTAATGCAAGTGTAAAATCCCTATCCAAACCGGGTTCAATCAACGGAGCATTATTCTGAAAATAATTGACCTGAAAGGTCTTTGTGTCGGGTGAAATGGAAGCCCCGGTAAACGAATATGCTCCACAACCCAAGATCGTTACACAAATCGCAATTGATAAAATATAATTGAAATGCTTCATTTTAATGTGTAAAGATAAGGCTTTATTAAAGGTCAAATTGCTTTATTTTTCTATAAAGTGTACGCTCGCTAATACCAAGTTCGGCAGCAGCTAATTTACGTTTTCCTTTATGCCGTTCAAGAGACTTTTTTATGAGTTCCAATTCCTTATCGTGTAACGAGAGGGTTTCTTCTTCTTCTATATCTTCAACAAAATGATATTTATCTTTAGGTTCTGCAATACTTACAAGAGGGGTGCTCTGCTGGGTTATGGCTAAAATTTCATCGTCTTCCTTGTCCATATCATCTTCGCCTCTATAAATCTTTCGAATTAATCCTTCGTTATCTTTTTGGACATCTTTTGTGTTTCCGTTTTCCATGAGTTCCATAGTGAGCTTTTTTAAATCGTTAAGATCACGTTTCATGTCAAATAATACCTTGTACAAAATTTCACGCTCGGTGCTAAAATCGCCATCCGATTTGGTTCTTCTTACAACGGCCGGCAAATTACTGCCCATGTTTGGTAAATAATTTTTTAGAGTTTCGGTTGAAATTAATCTGGTTTGTTCTAAAACCGAAATTTGTTCGGCCACATTACGCAATTGGCGAATATTACCGTTCCATCTGTATTTTATAATCATAGATGTGGCATCATCGGATAACCGAATTGTTGGCATTTTATATTTGATGGCAAAGTCACTGGCAAATTTCCGAAAGAGTAAATGTATATCTTCTTTCCGTTGGCGAAGCGCCGGAAGGTGAATTTCTACCGTGCTTAGCCGGTAGTACAGGTCTTCTCTAAACTTTTCTTTTTTAATGGCATCGAACATATTTGAATTGGTTGCCGCTACAATACGAACATCTGTTTTCTGCACCTTGCTCGATCCCACCTTAATAAACTCACCATTTTCTAAAATTCGCAATAAACGTACTTGAGTAGTAAGGGGCAATTCTCCAACTTCATCTAAAAAAATGGTTCCTCCGTCGGCGACTTCAAAATAGCCATTACGCGATTGCGTTGCTCCGGTAAAGGCTCCTTTTTCGTGGCCAAAGAGCTCACTATCTATGGTTCCTTCCGGAATAGCGCCACAGTTTACGGCAATATATTTACTGTGCTTTCTATGCGAAAGCTGATGTATGATCTTGGGGATACTCTCTTTTCCTACGCCACTTTCTCCGGTTACCAGAACAGAAATATCTGTTGGAGATACCCGAATTGCTTTTTCAATGGCTCGGTTAAGAGAAATATCGTTTCCTATAATTCCGAAACGCTGTTTTATGGCTTGAACTGATTCCATACTTCTTTCCCGCGCCCGCCTGCCAATCGGGCAGGAAGGCGGGAATCTTATTAATTATTATTAGAATATCCTACCGCCTCACCAATAAGTGTAGCGCTTGTACATTCATTTATTTTTACATTTACAAATTCACCAACCTTATAGTGACCTTTAGGAAATACTACAACCGTATTCTGTTGGTTGCGCCCTGCCCAATGGGCAGAAGATTTTTTGGAGGCTTTTTCGATCAATACTTCTTCAACTTTGCCTAAATATTGCTCTGCTCTGTATAAACTATGCTTTTGTTGCAACTTAACGATCTCATTGAGCCTTCGTTTTTTAACGGCTTCAGGAATATTATCATCCATCTTTCGTTCTGCAAGCGTTCCGGGCCTTTCAGAATATAAGAACATATAGCCGAAGGCATATTTTACATGATCCATTAAACTTAATGTTTCCTTATGGTCATCTTCAGTTTCTGTTGGGAACCCAGCGATCATATCGTGACTTATACCACAATCGGGAATAATGTGTTTAATATTTTCTATCAATTCAAAGTATTCTTCCCGTGTGTGCAGTCGATTCATAGCTTTTAAAATTCGATCGCTTCCACTTTGTACAGGCAAGTGTATATAATTACAAATATTGTTATAATTTGCCATGGTTTTAACTACATCGAGAGTCATGTCTTGGGGGTTGGATGTAGAAAAACGGATGCGCATTTTTGGTTGTGCCACGGCACAATGCGATAAAAGCTTAGCAAAATTAACAGCTGTAGCCTTTTGGATTTCGGAAGCTTTTATAAAATCTTTTTTTAAGCCACCGCCATACCATAAATAACTGTCGACATTCTGGCCTAACAGGGTAATTTCTTTAAACCCTTTGGACCATAGATCGTTAATTTCTTCTATAATACTTTGTGGATCACGACTACGTTCACGGCCTCGCGTAAAAGGAACAACACAAAAAGTGCACATGTTATCACAGCCACGTGTAATGGATACAAACGCAGTAACGCCATTGCTGTTAATTCGAACAGGAGAAATATCCCCGTAGGTTTCTTCTTTAGATAAAATAACGTTTACGGCATGTCGACCATCATCAACTTCGGCGATAAGGTTGGGCAGGTCCTTATAAGCATCCGGCCCGACAACAAGGTCAACAATTTTTTCTTCTTCAAGGAACTTTTCTTTTAAACGCTCCGCCATGCACCCCAACACACCGACTTTCATTTTTGGATTTATCTTTTTGACCGCATTGTATTTTTCAAGCCGTTTTCTAACCGTTTGTTCTGCTTTATCACGTATGGAGCATGTATTTACTAATACGAGATCGGCATCTTCAAGATTTTGTGTTGTATTAAATCCTTCATTTGCAAGGATAGAAGCGACAATTTCGCTATCACTAAAATTCATAGCACACCCATAACTTTCTATATAAAGTTTACGGGCATTATTTTCTTTAGCCTCTAAAATAAGGCTTTCGCCTTGTTTGTTTTCGTCTATAATCTTTTCCATAAGTTTATTGAAAATGATTTCAGTCAATAAGCATGCAAAGATACAATTATTTTAAATATTATGACAAAGTGGCAGGTTTAAAATAATTTTGTTTAAAGCCATAAACCAATTACATTTGGGCGCAATTAATACAATTTACCACATGAATACATTAGATGCTTTCCAGGAAAAAGTTAATAATGCAAGGGCATTGGATTTTGGAACTATAATTACCGAATCTATAGAGTTGTTTAAAAAAGTATGGCTCAAAGGATTTTTAATTGTTCTAATACTTGTTGCATCCGCATTTGGGTTAAGTATGCTTTTAGTACTAATCGGTCTTGGACCAGAGACCTATTTGTTCAATTATAATTTTAATTCTGACGAAATATTTAGGTTTTATTCCAAGAACGCACTATACAACATTCCACAAACAATTTTAATTAGCAGCCTGGCTATTGCCTTATTAGGTGCGTTTTATAAAATATGTAAAGAAGAAGAAACGGGAAAGAATTTAAATGACGATTACTTTTATTTTTTTAAAAGGGAGTATAGGGGGAAAATATTAATGCTTGGAATTATTCATGCCTTAATTGCAACTGTCGCCCAAATTCTATTTTTAATACCATATATATACGTGTTTGTACCATTGTCCTATTTTTCGATTGTTTTCGCAAATAATCCCAATCTCACTGAAATTGAAATTGTTAAGGCAAGTTTCAGCCTGGGAAATAAAAAGTGGCTTATCACTTTTGGAACTATGATTGTTACGTCCATTTTAGGAATGTTAGGCTTCTTAGCTTGTGGTATAGGAGTTTTATTTACAATATCAATTACTTATTTACCGGTCTATTTAATTTACCGGGAGGTTATAGGATTTGGCCATAAAAATGAAATCGATTTGACAGGAAAGAATGACATATAAATGTTAAGAAATATAGCATATAATTGGACTGGTTTGGACAGGCTTTTTTGATCCCCTACGAAAATTTAAATTTGAAAATAAAAAAAATCACATACATTTGTACCCTTAAAAATCAACTATGGCGAAGAATTTAGTTATTGTAGAGTCACCTGCCAAGGCAAAAACTATTGAAAAATTTCTGGGCAAAGACTTTAGGGTTGAGTCAAGTTTTGGGCATATTGCAGATTTACCTTCAAAAGAATTGGGAGTAGATGTTGATGGCGACTTTAAACCAAAATACGAGGTTTCTAAAGACAAGAAAGCGGTCGTTAAAAAGTTGAAGGATTTAGCCAATAAAGCAGAAATGATCTGGTTGGCAAGTGACGAGGATCGGGAAGGAGAGGCCATTGCATGGCATCTGGCAGAATGGCTAAAACTCGATAAAGCTAAAACGAAACGTATTGTATTTCATGAAATTACAAAAACGGCAATTCAAAGAGCCGTAGAGAATCCCCGGGAAATAGATTTCGATCTGGTCGATGCCCAGCAAGCGCGACGTGTACTGGATAGAATCGTGGGCTATGAACTTTCCCCAATTCTTTGGCGTAAAATTAAAAGCGGCCTGTCTGCCGGTAGAGTGCAATCGGTTTCGGTAAGGTTAATTGTTGAGCGCGAGCGTGAAATATTGAGTTTCCAACCCAAAGCGTCATATAGGATTGATGCCGAATTTTCTACGGAGAATGGTCAGTCATTTAAAGCGAAATTACCAAATACTTTTGCAAGTAAAGATGAGGCCCATAAATTTTTAGAAGCTAATATTTCTGCAGGATTCAAAGTTTCTGATTTAGAGAAGAAACCTATAAAGAAATCACCTGCAGCTCCATTTACAACCTCTACTTTACAACAAGAGGCTTCCCGGAAGTTATATTTTTCGGTTAGCAAGACAATGAATGTTGCGCAACGCTTATATGAATCCGGACTAATTACTTATATGAGGACCGATAGTGTTAATTTATCGAATGATGCCCGCAAGGCTGCCGAATTAGAGATCAAAAACACCTACGGCTCACAATATAGTAAACCAAGAAATTATAAAGGAAAGTCTAAAGGGGCCCAGGACGCACATGAAGCCATTCGTCCTACAGATTTTTCCCGTAGCACAGTTGCCATAGACAGGGATCAGGTGCGATTATACGAATTGATCTGGAAACGTACCATAGCATCACAAATGAGTGCAGCACGATTAGAACGTACTAATGTTATGATTACAGCATCCACTCATAATGACACGTTTATTGCAAATGGAGAAGTCATTACTTTTGATGGTTTCTTAAAGGTATATATTGAGGGAACCGATGATGAGAATCAGGAACAGGAAGGTAGGTTACCCGTATTACAGATTAATCAGGTATTGCGCAATAATTATATTACTGCCACCGAACGTTACACTCGTCCGCCTTACAGATATACTGAGGCCTCTTTGGTAAAGAAATTGGAAGAGCTTGGCATAGGACGTCCTTCGACTTATGCGCCAACTATTTCTACAATCCAAAACAGAAGTTATGTGGATAAAGGAACGGTTGAAGGTGTAGAGCGTAAATATACCCAACTTGTACTTCAAGACCATAATATAAACGATAAATTACTATCGGAAAAAGTGGGTTCGGATAAAGGAAAATTAGTGCCCACCGACATTGGAATGATCGTTACCGACTTTTTGGTAAATCATTTTAATGCAATACTGGATTATAACTTTACCGCCAAAGTTGAGGATCAATTCGATAATATAGCGGAGGGAAAGGAGAGTTGGACCAAAATGATGAAGGATTTTTATAAGGATTTTCATCCTCAGGTAGAGAATGTACAGGAAAATGCCGAAAGAGAATCCGGAAAACGTATTCTTGGCGAAGACCCTAATGGAAGAGAAGTAAGTGTTCGACTTGGTAAATTTGGCCCTATGGTTCAAATAGGGACTATAGACGATGAGGAAAAACCGCAATTTGCGAGCTTAACCCCGGAACTTCAAATCAACTCAATTACTTATGCAGAAGCAATGGACCTGTTCCAACTTCCAAAAAATTTAGGCATATATGAAGGTGAAGACATCGAAGTTAATAACGGACGTTTTGGCCCTTATGTTAGATTTGGAAAAAAATTCGTTTCCTTACCCAAAGGTGTTGATCCTTTAAGTATGGAGATTGACGAGGCCATTTATCTTATAAAGGAAAAAGAAAAGGCCGATGCGCCAATTTATATCTATAAAGAATTACCCGTGCAAAAGGGTAAAGGACGTTTTGGGCCATTTATTAAATGGAACAATATGTTTATTAACGTGAATAGAAAATACGACTGGGATAATTTGTCGGAAATGGATATCATCGAATTGATAGAAGATAAAATCCAAAAAGAAAAGGATAAATTAGTTTATCTTTGGGAAGAAGAGGGCATTAGAGTTGAAAAAGCACGTTGGGGGAGACATTGTATTATTAAAGGAAAAATTAAAATTGAATTGCCCAAAACCGTTGATGTTTCTAAATTTAAACTTGAGGACGTGCAAGCCCTTATAGAAAAAAATGCTCCAAAGAAAAAAACGTCTAAAAAGAAACCTGCAAAAAAGAAATAATTCATGAACTTTAGTTTTCTTTCTCCTGTTCAGGACCTGGTTTTGGCTCATAATGAGCTTCTATCAACACAAGTACTTGGAAGAAAACTAAAAATCCATTCCAAACAATTTGGAATTCCTGATCTCGATGATGTAAAAATAGCCATCGTTGGTGTCCTGGAGAACAGAAATGATATTAATTATTTAGGAGATGATATACAGTTAAACGAAATAAGAAAATCTTTCTACTCATTATTTCCTGGAAATTGGTATGAAGGTATGGCCGATCTTGGCGATATCTCTAAGGGAGAAGCGGTAGAAGATACGTATTTTGCCTTGCAAACCACGATATCGATATTATTGGAGAAAAATATCATCCCGATTATTATTGGGGGGAGTCAGGATTTAACATATGCAAACTACAGATCCTACGATAACACAATGACAATGGTAAATATCGTAAATGTGGATTGTAAATTTGACCTGGGTGACTCGTCCAGACCTATTAAAAGTGACAGTTACCTTGGAAAAATAATTTTGGAACAACCCTATAATTTATTTAATTATTCAACGCTGGGATATCAAACCTACTTCAATCCCCAAGAGGAGATTGATTTAATGGAGAATCTTTATTTTGAAGCCTATAGACTTGGGGATATAACCAGCAATATTAGTTTAGTAGAACCAATTATGAGAGATGCTAATATTGTTAGTATGGACTTAAATAGTATTAGATCTTCAGAGGTCGGTACAAAACAAAAGTTTTCACCTAACGGTTTTGATGGAAAAGAGATCTGTGCAATTTCCCGATATGCCGGAATTAGTAATAAGGTCTCATCATTCGGAATTTACGGTTATAAACCATCTAATAATGATGACGCAACTTCAATGCTGTTAGCACAAATTCTTTGGTATTTTATCGAAGGTGTTAATTGTAGAGTAAATGATGAAGATTTTACCAACGAAACAAACTATCAAAAATTTACTGTTTTAATTGAAGACGAAGAACTTATTTTCTATAAAAGCAATAAAATTGGTCGTTGGTGGATAGAAATACCATTTTTACCGAATGTAAATAATAAATTAAAGCAACCTACGTTATTACCCTGCATACATAATGACTATATTGATGCTTGTAATGGAAAGATACCGGAAAGATGGTATAAGGCCTATAAAAAAAATAGTGTATAGAAAAGTAAAAATTCGTCGATATTATCGATGAAATGCACTTTTTTAGGTTAAGATGCATTTTTTTTGCAATAAAAGTTGTTTATGTGGAAATATATAAATATGTTTACATCCTCAAAATTAATGAAATACATAATTAACCTCGAAATTATCGACATGAAGAAGTTTGTTTTATTAACCGCAGTATTAGCTCTATTAACCGGTTGTGGTTCGGGAGATAGAGGTGAATTAGTGGGCGTAAAAGGAAAAAAATGGCATCCTGAAAAACCTTTCGGGATGGAATTGGTTCCCGGTGGTGCTTATATTATGGGTAAATCGGATGACGATTTGGCCGGAATAAAAAATGCACCTACTAAGACGGTTACCGTAAGAGCGTTCTATATGGATGCAACTGAAATTACAAATAGCGAATATCGCGAATTTGTATATTGGGTTAGAGATTCTATTATTAGAACCAAACTCGCAATTCTTGCTGATGAGGTTGGTGAGACCGACCCCGAATCGGATGGAATAGCACAATTTGCCTTTAAAGATACCGATACAACCGATATGAGTGTCTACGAAAAGTATATGCTGGATAATTACAGTGGCCTGGGAGAAACCGGTTATGAAGGGAGAAAATTAAATAAAGATGTCGATTTAATTTTTGATACAGATGAATATCCGGATGTATATTATGCCGAAGTTATGGACACCATGTATTTACCAATGGAAGAAGCATATAATGGGCAACGTACCTGGGATGTATCAAAATTTAAATTCCAATATACTACAATGGATATAAAATCCGCTGCAAAATACAGAGAACTTAAACGTAGTGACGTAATTTATAGAGAAGATGTTGAAGTATATCCGGATACAACGGTTTGGATTAGAGATTTCAATTATTCTTATAATGAACCCATGCATAACGACTATTTCTGGCATGATGCCTATGGGGAATATCCCGTTGTTGGTATAACATGGAAACAAGCCAGGGCATTCTGTCAATGGCGGACATTAAAAAAGAATGGATACCAAAAGCAAAAAGGGAAGAAATTCGTAAATGCATTTAGGTTACCTTCCGAAGCCGAATGGGAATATGCCGCAAGAGGAGGACTTCAGGGAGCAACATTCCCCTGGGGTGGACCTTATGCTAAAAATGATAGAGGTTGTTTTATGGCAAACTTTAAACCCTTAAGAGGTGATTATGCAGCCGATCAGGCTTTATATACTGTAGAAGCGAAATCTTACGATCCAAACGATTTTAACTTATATAATATGGCGGGTAATGTATCCGAATGGGTAATGTCTTCTTACGACCCTAACTCTTATGAATATAATTCAACGATTAACCCCAATGTTCTAGATGAAGAAAACGAACGTAAAGTCGTTAGAGGCGGATCTTGGAAAGACGTTGCATATTTCTTGCAGGTAAGTACCAGAGACTATGAGTATGCAGATTCTGCCCGAAGCTATATTGGATTTAGAACCGTTCAGGATTATATGGGAACAGAGGTGACTATAAACCCGAAAAACGGAAAAATTAAAAAAATTAAACAATAAAATAACCCATTTAAAATAACACTTAACTTAACTTAACTTAACTTAAAATTAAAATTATGGCACAGTCAAGAACAGAAAAGAAGTTCATGAACATGGCTTACGGATTGGGAGCATCAATCGTGATCATTGGAGCTTTGTTTAAAATTATTCACTTTTCATTAGGACCTCTAACAGGAAATATTATGCTAACCATTGGGTTGGTAACAGAGGCAATTATCTTTGCTATATCAGCATTCGAATCTGTTGAAGACGATTTGAATTGGTCTTTGGTATATCCCGAATTAGAAGGAGGAAGATCTAATAAAGAAGACACTCCCAAAGATGCTGAAGGAATATTATCTAAAAAATTAGATGAATTACTTAAAGATGCTCAAATAGATGGCGAACTTATGGCCAGTCTTGGAGATAGCATTAAGAACTTCGAAGGTGCTGCAAAGAGTATGACTCCAACTGTGGAGGGAATGAACGCTACAAAGAGGTACAGCGAAGAAATGTCTTTGGCTGCCGCTCAAATGGAATCTTTAAACAGTTTGTACAAAGTACAATTAGAAGTTGTTAACCGTCAATCTTCTATTAATGAAGAAGCAACAGACAACGCAGGAAAGTTAAAAGACCAAATGGCCTCATTGGCTTCTAACTTATCATCCTTAAATGGTGTATATGGTGGAATGCTTTCAGCAATGAACAAGAACTAATTAGAATTTAATCTAATTATTTACTAACTCAAAAACTAATTAGTTATGGCAGCAGGAAAATTATCTGCAAGGCAGAAAATGATAAACTTGATGTATTTAATCTTCATCGCGATGTTAGCTTTGAATATGTCAAAAGAGGTGCTTTCGGCATTTGGTTTGATGAATGAAAAATTAACCGAATCTAACGAAGCAGCTACAACCAGGAATGCAGAGTTTATGGAAGGCCTGGCATTAAAGGCTGATGAACAACCGGCTAAATACAGACCTTTAAAGGCACAAGCCGATCAAATTTCTGTATTGGCAAATGGTTTAAACACTTATCTGGAAGATCTTAAAACTCAAATGACGGCTAAACTGGATGATCCTCAGGATTATGAAGTTATGGACCGACCGGATTTTCTGGACGAGCAATTCTTCACGGGAGAGAAACTAAAACCGGAAGGACAACGATATTTAGATGAAATATCTAAATTTAGAGACGGTGTTATAGAGGTATTGGCAAATAATCCTGATTTTGATGGAACATCGATTGCGGAAGACGTTAAAGAAAAATTTACAACAGATCCCGTAACCAACAATGATGGAAATGTATTGCCCTGGTTAGACTACCATTATAAAGAGTTTCCTTTAGTGGCTTCTTTAACCAAAATGACCCAGTTACAGGCGGATATTTATACGACTGAATCTGAAGTATTATCATCCATGTTGCAAGGAAAATTAACCGGAGAGGTCTCAATGACCAACTATACGACATTGTTAGAGACTTCTAAATCGGCGTTCTTTAATGATGAAATATTTGATGGGCAAATAGTACTTGGTAGAAAAGATTCTTCTACAAAACCCAACAGGGTAGAACTAACTTTAGACGGGAGGCCGCTTACGGCTTCCGAATATTCTATCGAAGAAGGTAAAGTAAAGCTGAATGTGAATTCAGGGCGTCCCGGAGAACATAAAATAGAAGGAAAATTGATCTTCCTCGAAGATGGAGTAGAGCAGGAAGTTGTGGTAATCCAATCCTTTGCGACGGTTCCTAAACCTAATTCTGCTACAATTTCGGCCGATAAAATGAATGTGGTTTATCGTGGTGTTCAAAACCCAATGACCATTTCTTTTGCGGGGATTTCCGATAATAATGTAAAAGCTAATGCTCCTGGTCTGAGACAAATTAAAGGAAGTAAATATGTTATTGACGTCACTAAAGTAAAGGGTAGAGAAGTTACCATAAACGTAAATGGTGCATTACCTGGAGGTGAAACCGCTAACGATAGGGCTAAATTCAGAATAAAGGATTTACCAAGACCAACAGGAACCATTAGAGGTGAAAATGGTTTGGTAAAAATGCAACGTAGTAGTTTGGAAATCTCAACTATAGGCGCGAAATTCGAAGACTTTGATTTTGAGTTGCCACTTCATATTACAGGATTTAAATTTAAAGTTCCGGGTCAACCTACAATAAATGTACCGGGTGGAAAGTTAAATAGTAGAGCAAGGGCTGCGTTGCGTAAAGCTAAACGAGGTTCGGCAGTTCAAATATTTGATATAGAAGCCAAGGCAAAAGGCGTAAGTATAATACTTAAAAAAGTATCGCCTATCTTTATTGAATTAACAAACTAAAAGAAATAGAGAATTATTCTGTTCCAAAATGATTAATCTAAAATAAGATGAATAATTTAAAGAATTTAATATTAACCGTTTTATGTGCTTTTGTTGTAGTGAGTTCGTTTGCACAGGCAAATATTTTAAACGCGACCAGTCCGGATAAAATAGGTGTTAAAACAGACGCACAAATAGCACTAGACAATGATAAGCCCCTGGAATATGGTTATGTAGATGATAGAGACATCTTGTATTCAAGAATGGTATGGGAAAAGATTGTTCTCGACGAACGTGTAAATTTCCCTTTGTATTATCCAATAGATACCAATAACATTGGTAGAAACAGACGCTCTTTGTACGATGTGTTGATGTACAGCGTTCAAAATGGTGAGATTGAAAATATTTATGATGATTCTTATTTTACCACGAAACGCACTTTAAAGGATATTGAAGCTGCTTTAAAGAAAGTAGATACCACCGAATTAGGTATAGAGCAATTGAATGCCGGTGAAGAATTATCTGCCGAGTATATTGATATTAGAGAACTTACATCAGCCGATATTGTTGAGTATCACATAAAAGGGCTCTGGTATTTTGATAAGCGATTAGGAGAATTGAGATACCGTTTATTGGGCATAGCCCCGGTAGCTCCCGATGTTAACTTTATAGATACAGACCAAAGTGATCTGGTACCTTTATTTTGGATATTCTTTCCGGATGCAAGAGAGGTATTACATAAAGCGAAATCTTTTAACGGAGAAAACAGCGCTATTCCCATATCCTATGATCACCTTTTAAATTCCAGGCGTTTTAACGGATATGTGTTTAGAGAAGAAAATATACAGGGAGATAGGGCTGTGAACGAATACATTAGCGAAAATGCTTTGATGCAAATTTTAGAATCGGACAGAATTAAAGAAAAAATTCGAAATTTCGAACAAGATATGTGGAGCTACTAAAACCTGTAGTCCAAGCCATAATTTAAAAACGTTTACAATGCATTTGTAGGCGTTTTTTTTATGAACTCATCTTGACTTTTAGTTTTAAATCGAGAAATTCGGCTTTTGTGCCGTAATAAAAACATTTTTTTGCGATATAGCATCGCTACATTAATCAAAAATGATGAAATTAGGGTGCAAAATAGCCTGCCCCGTTGCAGAACGGGGTGAAATTTGCAGATAAAAGAAAAAATCAAGACGAGTTCTATAATTAATTTAGCAAGTCTATGAATGTAGATTATATTATTGTGGGTTCCGGTCTTGCGGGAATATTATTTGCCGAGGTGTTAAATCAACATGATAAGTCTTTCGTTGTTTTCGATGATAGCTCACAACAGTCTTCAAGCGTTGCAGGAGGCTTATATAATCCTGTTACCCTAAAACGCTTTACTCCGGTCTGGAAAGCAAAAGAGCAGTTAGATATTGCTTTACCCATGTACCATGAAATCGAGCGAAGACTCAATATTAAATTGGATGAAAAGATTCCTATTTATCGTTTATTTGCCTCTGTTGAAGAACAGAACAATTGGTTTAATGCTTCAGATAAGCCAGGTTTAACAGGATTTTTATCAACTGAAATAATGTATCCGGATACCAAAACCATAATAAGTCATCACGGTTTTGGTAAAGTGATGCAATCCGGGCGAATCGATACGGCATTGCTAATAAAAAAATACAGGAATTATCTCGAACAAAAACAACAGTTCTTTAAGGAAAGATTCGACTATGGTCGTCTTGAATTTAATGAAACAAATATCATATATAACAATTTGCAAGCGAAATATATCGTTTTTGCCGAAGGTTTTGGTTTAAAGAAGAACCCGTTTTTTAAGGACCTGCCGTTGAGACCTACAAAGGGGGAATTGCTCACTATTAGTGCCCCGGATTTAAAGATAGACTTTGTATTAAAATCGAGCGTGTTTCTAATTCCTATAGGGAATGATCTGTATAAGGTTGGGTCAACTTACAATTGGAGCGATACAAGCCCGGAGATAACAAAACCTGCTAAAGAAGAGCTTTTGCAGAAACTCGATAAATTTTTAAATTGCGACTTTAAGGTTGTCGATCAGGTCGCTGGAATACGGCCAACAGTTAAAGATAGAAGGCCATTGGTTGGGCAACACGATAGACATAAGAACATCTTCGTTCTAAATGGCCTGGGGACCAGGGGTGTAATGAATGCCCCATTTGTATCTGTCCAACTATATAATTTTATTGAAAAGCAAATACCTTTGGAAAAGGCAATAGACATAAATAGATTTAAATAGAAATGATTACTTCTACATCTAAAGAAAGAGTAGCTTTTACTATTGCAATTCTAAACGATAGATTATTTTTTTGACAGATTTTTGTCGTAATGTATAAATAAATTGATCCAGATATTCCTGGAAACCCTTAATATTACAGGTAAAAACACGATTAGTGTAATTATAATACTAATAAAAGAGGCATTCAGTCCTGCGTTTAAAAACACATAAGAAATGACAAAGGCTGCCGTAGCAAACGCAATTCCAACAGGATAACTAACATACATGGAGCCATAAAAAAATGAAGGTTCTATTTTATATTTCGTATTGCAATTGGAGCAACGCTCATGCATTTTTAATGTATCCGAAAGAACATAGGCATTTTTATTAATGTACATGCGCTCTTCGTGGCATTTAGGACAACTTCCGGTTAGAATACTATATAATTTATTTCCTTTTTTTTGCATCTGTAATTGTATTATTTTAGCGCTTTATTAGTGAAACTCGATTTTGAGAAGTCTGTAAGACGCGCTCAAAATTGGAAGTTAAACTAATCCCGCTATTTCCGCGGGATTTGAGTTTAATTCCTTTTACTCACAAATGCAAAATTAACCTTTTGTTGGATTTATTACGCTAACTTTTATAACAAAAATGATTAATATTCATAAAGCTTCCGTTTCGTTTCAAGGCGATTATTTGTTCGAAGATATCACTTTCAGGTTAGGGCAGGGAGACCGTATCGGACTGGTAGGTAAAAATGGAGCCGGGAAATCTACACTGCTTAAGATCTTATCCGGAGAGATGGATACCAGTTCCGGGCAAATTGCCGCGGAAAAGGAATTGTCCATTGGATTTTTAAAGCAGGATATCGATTTTGTGCATGGAAGAACTATTTTGGAGGAATCTTATCAGGCATTTACCGAAATTATAAATTTGGAAGCCAGAATTGATGACATAAACCGCCTTCTTGTGGAACGTACCGATTATGAAAGTGAGGCCTACCATCAATTAATGATCGACTTAAATGATATTCAGCACCAATACGAAATAAGAGGAGGTTATAATTATAAGGGCGAAACCGAAAAGATCTTACAAGGTCTGGGTTTTAAGCGGGATGATTTTGATAAGCTTACCGACACCTTCTCCGGTGGATGGCGCATGCGTATTGAATTGGCAAAGCTTTTATTGCAAAACAATGATGTTTTATTATTGGATGAGCCTACGAACCATCTCGATATAGAATCGATCATTTGGCTGGAGACATTTTTAAGGAACTATGTCGGAGCGATAATTATAGTGTCTCATGATAAAATGGTTTTGGATAATGTGACCAACAGGACCATTGAAATTTCCCTGGGTAGAATATACGATTACCCCAAACCCTATTCAAAATATTTAATTTTGAGAAAAGAACTGAGAGAGCAGCAACTGGCCTCTCAAAAAAATCAACAAAAACATATTGAACATACCCAAAAGCTAATTGAGAAATTTAGGGCCAAAGCAAATAAGGCGACCATGGCCCAATCACTTATCAAAAAACTGGATAAAATAGACCGCATAGAAGTAGATGAGGTCGATAAAAGCGTAATGTCTTTAAATTTTGCTGTATCTGTTGTCCCCGGAAAGGTTGTTATAGAATCTCGGGATGTGGCAAAAAATTATGGAGAGTTAAAAGTTTTGCAAAATGTCAATCTCCTGGTAGAACGCAATAGTAAAATAGCTTTTGTCGGACAAAATGGACAAGGCAAATCTACACTTGCAAAAATTATAGTAAAGGATATCCCCTTTGATGGAAAATTAAAACATGGACATAATGTTCAGATAGGATATTTTGCTCAAAATCAAGTCGATTTTTTAGATGGGAGCAAAACCGTATTGGATACAATGATCGATGCTTCAAACGAAAAAAACAGGGCTAAAGTCAGGGATATTTTAGGCGCCTTTTTATTTCGGGGAGAGGAGGTCGATAAGTATGTAAGGGTACTTTCCGGAGGAGAACGCAATCGTTTGGCATTGGCAAAGCTGCTGTTACAACCTTTTAATGTATTGGTAATGGATGAGCCCACCAACCATCTTGATATAAACTCTAAAAATATACTTAAAGAGGCTTTGAGAAAATTTGAAGGCACGCTCATTGTAGTATCCCACGACAGAGATTTTCTTAAGGATTTAACCAATAAAGTTTACGAATTTAAAGACTGTCGTATTAAAGAACATTTAGGGGATATAGATTATTACCTGGAGCAAAGAAATCTTGAGAATCTAAGAGATCTTGAAAAAACAGAAAGCATTAAAAACCAGGGAGTTAAGCAAAAAAATAAACAGTCTTATAAGGACCAAAAGCAGCTTAAATCGCTGCATAACAAATCCAGTAAGATAGAGGCCCGGATCAGTGCATTGGAGCGGGAAATTAAGGAAATTGATGTAGAATTAGAAACCAATTATGATCATACCGTTTCAGATCCAAATTTCTTTGATGCCTATCAAAAAAAGAAGGATTTACTTGTGGAATTAATGTCAAATTGGGAGGAAATTCAACTCGATTTAGAGAAATTAAAAAAGTAGTCCTATTCTTACCATATTACCGTTCATCGAATATAATTGGTAGTTAATCGAATTATTCCTATATTGGCCCTGGATGTTTACCCTCAATTAAAATCTACTATTATGAAAAACTTAAAAACTACCTTACTTTTTTGTTTGATAACGACGCTTGCATTTTGTAATATTTCCGAAAAAGAAAAGAATGCCCTTTTGGCAATTTGTCATGCCACACAGGGAGACCATTGGACAGTAACCTGGAATATGGAATCACCAGTTTCTTCATGGCACGGTATAGTTGTTGAAGATGATAAAATTGTGGAATTGGATTTAAGCTTTAATAATCTGCGGGGTCAATTGCCTGATGAATTAGGAGATCTTGTAAATTTAAAAATACTTAATCTTTTCCGAAATAAGATCACAGGAGTAATTCCCAGTTCCATTGGAAACTTAATACAATTGGAAGAATTGAATATTGCGTTCAACAGTTTAGAGGGGAATCTGCCCGAGAGCATTTCTGAATTGAAGGCATTGCAAAGATTGCAATTATTTATGAATAAATTAGAAGGAAAAATTCCATCTGCAATAGGTGGTTTATCAAGTTTAGAGCATTTGGAGTTGTTCAACAATGATTTTCATGGCTCTATTCCGTCTGAGATTGGTTTACTTACTAATCTTAAAGATTTATCCTTAAGTAGTAATCGATTATCAGGTAAAATCCCGGCTTCTATTAAGAACCTTACTTCACTTGAGAAATTAAGCCTGTTCGATAATAGTTTATTTGGAGTCATTCCTTCCAGTTTGGGAGAATTAACAAATTTAGAAGAACTTATATTATCGGACAATTTATTATATGGACACATACCTTCAGAACTTGCCAACCTTTCCAACTTAAAAGTATTAATGCTTAATAATAATGATCTTAAGGGTGATTTTGCAAGTTTGGCTAAGAGTATACCCACAATGATACAATTTGAATATGTGAATTTAAGTGAGAATAAAAATTCTGTACTGGTTGGTACGGACTAAATATAGTTTTGTAAAAATAATATTAAATTGGTTAAATGTCACTTCGGTTAGAAGTGACATTTTTTTTAATAATATTCTTGCCGAGAATAAAAAGCGTTGTATATTTGCAGTCCTATATCGCGGGATAGAGCAGTATCCCGTGTCAGGCACGGGACAGGGTACCTACCGGTTCCGTCAATGAATGAAAAAATCAAAACGGGGATTACCTTGATTTTAAAAATACATCGCGGGATAGAGCAGTAGGTAGCTCGTCGGGCTCATAACCCGAAGGTCGCTGGTTCGAGTCCAGCTCCCGCTACTAATATAAAGGTCAATCATCTGATAATAAGAAGATTGACTTTTTTTATTCCCGAATATTTCCCGAATAGTTTTAAATTCTCTTTTTTTTATGTTTTGGTTGTTCATATTATTTCATGGGTTTTCAAACTAATTCATTGGAGATATAGATTAGGTTTCCTTTGATGACCTTTTTAAAAGAAGTGACAGTTTAGCAAAAGGTAACTATAACTAGTATTGATGAGACTTAATATGAATTTTTAATTAAGTTCTATATATAAAAGTAATGATAAATATATAGGTTGTAGAATGTCACACAAGGGTACAAGATAGCCCGACCTATGATAGTGAAAATAAAAAGTTCAAAAGTTATTAGTTGAAAACTAAAATCACAAATTGAGATTGGTATATTATTTCGGTTTTCCTTTTTGACTACCTATCCCTATTTATTATACAGTCCTTAATCTCTCGATTTTTTTATTTTTTTTTGATGTTATCATCGACCCAGAATAAAAATAGTTG
>PVMK01120346.1_pt1 | contig 56427 bp, 62 predicted proteins | sample 1853481 | NCBI WGS metagenome assembly PVMK01 (sample SAMN08533507, study PRJNA380276) | Marine sediment metagenome, whole genome shotgun sequencing project.
TCAGAAAATACAATACGCCACACAGGCCAGCCCCATAGATCAAAACTGAAGAAATCGAGGATGAGAATTCGTACGCCGGGTTTTCCGAAAAAAGGTAGTGTAGGAAGGTGTGCAATATCAGGAACCCGCAAAAGACATTTCGTGCCCTGGATCGAACCTTCTGGTCGAGGCTGGCGATAAAGGCGATTGCCACCGCGAAGATCGGAACATGCGCGGCCAGGAACACGACCATCCCCATCGAATCAGGCAGGGAGTCCAAAATTGGCATTACCCGCCACTCATGATTCGGCATCGAATCGAGCTCGTGCGTAAAGAGTAACGCGAGACCCAGATAGAAGATCGAGTTTTTCACGCCTTTCGATGCCTCACAGTAGCTACGGCAATAAGGGCTTGGGTGCCGGCATTCACTAATTCATTTGTTGGGTGGCAGAGGGAATCGGTAACGTCGCGCACCGCCGAAAAGGTAAATAGGTGAACACCAGCATCTTTCTGCGCGGCTCATTGTGCGGTGAACTCATGGACGGTTGAGTTCTCCATTAGGCGATCTTTCAGTAGCGCAATGACGGCAATGAATGGCATGGCGTCTTCATCCGGGTCCAGGGGTCCTGGCTCAGCACCGAGATCGCCATCCACCTGAAGCGAACTGACAATGCTTAGTGCCTGATCCGGCCCATCGGTTTCTTCCATGAGAATCACATTCTTATCGACTATCCCGAGCGTCGGTTCTCCATCTACCCACAGCGTTCGTGTATTGAGTGCAAAAAAGAAGCTGTGCGCCCCGACAGTGGATCCACTCCCGTCGCCCACGTCTTCGGGCGGCATAACCGGTTGTGGCATTGGACTCCGCTCATCCACTGCACAATGTGGATTGATACAGCGTAGAAGGACCGCGACGTCCAGAATCTCCCGTCCATCAGTGCGGTGTGTCATGAATTCCAGCATCACATAGTCGGTCAGCATCGTCCCGCCACCCATCACCGCGGTGACTTGCCCGGGAGACAAAACAATCAGTAATGCAAAAGCGACGCATACTGATCTCATGAGGTTCTCCTGCGATCGCATCTCCTGACTTGGGCGGAGTGCGCGGTCAAAGTTGAATATCCCACTGCGCTCGCTGTTACGCAAATGGGAGCTGCAAGCCATATTCATCCGTCGCTGGTCGCGGATAGCAAATTTCGATCAGGTGCTGGTCCGACCCAGGTCGCTTGCGTCTCTGCTCAACGAATCCGGAAAAAACTCGGAAATCCAGCCATAATTCACAGGTAGGTCATTTTAACGGAGACATACATGGCCGGCGGATTCTCCAAAGACGGTGCGGTGCAGGATCAGATCGACGCCACGGTCGAAGACGCGATCAAGCGCGTCCGCAGCCGGCTGCAAAGCGGAGAGAGTGCGCACGTGTGCGACGAGTGCGGCAAGGCCATTCCCGAAGCGCGTCGCAAGGCTATCCGTGGTGTACGTCTGTGCGTAGTGTGCCAGGAACTTGAAGACCAGCAGCAAACCGCCAACGCCGGGTACAACCGCCGAGGTAGTAAGGACAGTCAGTTGCGGTAATGCGGGTTCGCCTCAGGCTTTTTCCACATCGGTCGAATCCTTCAACTCGTAAGCACCGCCCAAACCGCCAGCGCGAGCATCAGCAAGACGACAAGGCATCCAAACTTGAATACGGCGAGCCGCGTGGGTATGTAGTTCGAGCCAGTGTGAATATAGGCATGCGCCACCCTGCTTGTGAGGAAGAGCCATGCCAGCGATTGAGCAAATAGCCCGGCCGCACCAAGCAGCCAGAGAACAATGCTCACAACATAGAAAAGCACGGGAACTTCAAACTGGCTCCTGATGTTGTTATTGATCTTTAAGACGCTCTCAGGCCATGCGTCGCCGTGTAGGGCCCTCCGATCGAGATCAACCTGACCACTCTTGATGGCGCGGGTTTTGGCGACAGCTAGTGCGATGTAGATTACGAGAGTAAGAAACACCTGGCCGAGAACCGGCAGGAAAATCATTGATTGTTGCGTGGACATTTTCGGGCCCTTGCCTGGCTAGCTTGTTAGTTGGTGGCCGGACGGCTGAGTATCGGAGATGCTTCCCCCTCACGCGCCGGAATATAGTTCCGTGCTCAGGTACTTCATCCCGGAATCAACCGCCACAGTTACCACCGTTTCGCCAGAACCCAGGCGTTTCGCGATCCGCAATGCCACCGCGACGTTGCCGCCCGTAGAGGTGCCTGCAAAGATGCCTTCCTGTCGTGCGAGACGCCGCGCGGTCTCCATCGCCTCCTGAGTCGATACAGTCTGGATCTCGTCGGCGAGTGATTCGGCCCACAGCGGAACCGGAAACCCCGCGCCGATGCCTTCGATACCGTGGGAGCCGCCGCACCCGCCCGACAATACAGCGGACTCTGCGGGTTCCACGGCAACGATGTGCACCATATCGTTAAGTGCTCGAAGGCGGGTAGCGATTCCCCTCATCGACCCGGCGGTCCCGACGCTGTGGATGAAGGCGCTAACCTTCCCCTGCGCCTGCTCCCAGATCTCTTCCCCCATCTGAGCATAACTGGCAAGCGGGTCAGTATTGTTCAATTGATCCATCCAGCAGCTCCCGGGGTCTGCCGCCAGTTCTCTTGCAACCTCGATCATCTCAAGAGTCAGCGCCTTCGTCGTGCCGCCACCCGCGCTGGCGACAAGTGTGACCTGAGCACCCAACGCAGCCATGTGGCCCCGCTTCTCCTTGCTGTACGCATCCGATGTCACGATCTGCAGTGGGATATGTTTTGCCGCGCAGACGAAGGCGAGCGACACGCCGGTGCTACCGGCCGTGTACTCGACAACCGAGCCTCCGGGGCGCAGGCGTCCATCCTTCTCGGCCGCCTCGACCATCGCGAGCGCCATCCGGTCCTTCATGCTCCCGGTCGGATTTTCGTATTCCAGCTTAAGCAGGATCCGGGCACTTTCCTCCGGGGCCATGTGCTGTAGTGGAACAAGCCTCGTTCCACCAATGGCGTCGAGTACTGTCACGCTGTGGTCACTCTTTCTGAAATGATCCCTTGTTCTGCTACGGGATTGGGCTCGAAATTCGACCTAAAAAACGAGGAAGGAATTGCGATGCCTGGAGAATGCTTGTCGTTCAAGGTGTCGCCTTTCCCTGTTGATTCCCGATGTCCGCTGCAGCGATTGGTCAGGCAATGTCCGGATGATGTTTCGTCGGTTTGCAAAAGAAACCCCATACCAGCAATCCACAACCAACCAGCATAGATATTCCAACCGAGAACAGCCCGAACGTGACGATGGTTTCCTGCCAGGGCTGCCCCTCGTGAGCACCACTGGCAATTGGCGTCATCGCGCTCGTTCCCGATATGGCCGCGAATGTAACAAAAAACCAGTTGGCAAAGGTGCCATAGATCAAGGCCCAGTAGCTGATGGTCCGATATACAGAGGCCAGGCGAAGCTTCGACCACGCCAGACCAATGACGATCAGAAACGTGCCGTTCATTACGCCCTCAAGGTGGCCCGATAATCCCATTCTCGGATTGGTCATGGCTGGAATTGCAAAGCCGGAAAGAAGGCCCAGGAAGAACAAGAGTGCGCCAAGGGCCAGCAATGTCCGAGATCTCTGTTCCATGTCGTTCACCTGCGATGTTGCCTAATGCTTGAGCCTGGCTGCGGACAAAAGCTCAGCTTTGCCTGTCTGGCGGAGGTCGAAGGTCGGAACCGACTGTATCCTGATCCAGCCGGACCGACCCAGGCTCATCTATTCGTCAGCTATACGTGCTGATCGACAAGGATCGGGTTTCCATCAGGATCGACCGCGACAAAACTTGCAGGCCCGGTCGTTGTCTCATCGGCTTCGGTCACCAGCTGCACACCTTGCGCTTTCAACTGACGCTGTAGCTCTCGAACGTCGGTGCATGTATCAAGCATCTTTGCGTTGCTGTCCCATCCCGGATTAAAGGTCAACGTGTTCTTTTCGAACATGCCATGGAAAAGACCGGTCAGGTGATCGCCATTCTTGAGAATCAACCAGTTTTGCGAGGCATCGCCGCCAAAGACTTCGAAGCCAAACTTCTCGTAGAAAATCCTCGATGCTTCAATGTCCTTGACCGTCAGGCTGATCGGAAACGCGCCTATTTCCATGATTCACTCCTCTTGCCGCCACAAAGGTGCCGGTGTTTGCTTATTCGCAATTGCTCTGATTCAGCTGCGGGCAACGCAGCGGGCCGTCCACTGCAAACTCCAGGGAACCTCTGATCAATTCATGAACTCGTATCTTGCGCCCCAAATGCCCAGCTATTACGTGCGATTCACGCCTTGCACCCAAAGGGCATTACAAATCTGAACATTTTGGATCACAACCTACTTCATTCAGAATTGATCAGAGGTTCCCTAGTCTTAGTGTGTCCCCATAACCACGGCGCGGACTAACTCGACGCGGATGGGCCATCCCAATCGGTGATCTCCATCATCTTGAGTGCCTGCCTGCGGATCGGGTCAACCGCATCATTCACAGCCTGCAGGCCAAAGTCCATTCCTACGATGGTGCGAAATGGGCGCTTCCCGTTCGGAGTCTCGATCAATTTATCGAACGCCTCAACCACGATCATCGGGTCGGTTGGAGCGTCCCCATCCTCGAAAGCCGACATGACCATTTTCCGGAAGCCCTCGCCGAATCCCGCAACGTGACCGTAGGCGGCAGCCCGGTCCTCATCCAAACCTCCGACAAGGTTCTCGAAGAAGCTGGTAGAGAACGGGCCGGGCTCGACGACGACGACATCTACCCCAAGCGGACCGAGTTCGTAGCGCAAGGCTTCGCTGATACCCTCGAGACCCCACTTGCTTGCGTGGTAGACGCCGAAACCGGGGAAGGCGGCCCGCCCCGCTGTTGAACTCACCTGGATAATCAGCCCGCTGTTCCGGGCCCGCATACCCGGCAGCACGGCTCTGGCCACGCGTATGGTGCCAACAATGTTCACGTCGAGTTGCCCAAGAATCTGTTCGGATGTGAATGATTCCACAGGTCCTCCGAAACCGACCCCTGCGTTGTTGATGAGCACATCCACGTTCGGTATTTTGGCGACAGCGGCGTTCACACTGTCGTCCGACGTGACGTCCATCTGCAGCACCATAAGACTCAAGCCTTCGTTATCGGCGAATTCTGTCAAAGCCTTTGCGGATAATTGATTTTTCCCGCCTGTGTCTCGCATGGTTGCGTAGACGCGCTGCCCCTTCTTGGCAAAGTGTCTGGCCGCGTCAAACCCAAAGCCGGTACTACAACCGGTTATCAATATGTCTCTTGTCATGCCAGGGAACCTCCGATCTATTCCTCGGGTAACTGCTCGTGTTGCGGCAATCCGTCGTCGATTCGAACCCATGGTTGTTTCGCGGCGGTATAGATATGCATTTGAGGGGTGACCCAACTCGCGTCGTCGAGGCCTCCCACCTTCAAAAATATGTATTCAGGGTCGGCATCGCCATCAAGATATATGCCAGAGCCACAGGCCGAGCAGAACCAGCGAGTGACCGGCTTGCCGGAGTCGCCGGTTACGACATAGGAGTCCAATGGACCGTTGATCTCAAACGAGCCGCGATCGATCATCAGCTCCAAAGAGAAGGGGCTGCCTGTTGTCTTCTGACAATCATGACAATGGCAATAGAATGTGAGTTCCGGATCTTTGCTGCAGGTGTACCTGATTACACCGCAATGACATCCGCCTTCGTAGTTTCTGGACATCTTGTGAGCTCCCCCATCAATGGCACCGTTTTGAAATAGAGTTCCTGCTTGTTCGGCTTTCTGTCTGACAGCCTAGCTCACCGTCGCGCGGCGTCTGATTCGTATGGAAACCCACACCGCGATCAGAATGACCAGGTAAGCGCCGACTGTCATGACTGCGGCATTCAACTCCGAGCCGACTTTCGCGGGATCCAGCGCCCGTGCAAAAAGCAGAAGAGACAGATATATCATCAGAATCAATGTGCTGATGAGGCACATCCCGTAAGCCCAGTTTTTGCCCCTCCACAGCCATGGGCACAGGACGACACTGAGCAGCCCGGGGAAAGCCAGCATGACGCCGGTCGTGACCAACGAGACCATGCGGTAATCCAGAGGGTTGCCCTGGGCGAGCGCCCCCACGATCACCGCATACAAATGGCCGCCACCCATGAGCATCATAAGCACACCGGCAACTATGGCGGCCAACGCCGCGAGTTTACAGGGCCAATAGCCGGCTAACCGGGCGGTGTCGTTCATTCCTGTCTCGTTCGCTATATTCTCACCAGTCTAGGAGGAAAACAGGCATGTTGCCGAAACCTTACGTTTGAACCGATAGGCACCCACTTGACGGGTCAGGCCTGATTTACGACATTTGCCGCTCCAGAAAGGCTTTCAGGCTTTCGCGGAGAAAATAGTCCCATGCGCCTTGACAGCTTTCCCGGCTGAAAACAGGATCGTCCTGCGGAAAGGTCTCATGCCCCTCGTGAGTGAGCCTCAGACTCGTACCGCCGGGAGTTTCCGAAAGTTCCCACGTGACAGACGAGTTACCGGGATACCCTCCGTATCGCCATTCGTAGGCAATCCGTCTTTCTGGAACTACGTCGGTCACTTTCCACAAGTGTAGGTAGTCGCGGTCTTCGCACCGCACATTGAATTGCGTTTCGAAACCTGGTTCCGGCCTAAATTCAACCATCGTTTCGAAAAACCATTCGCACATTTGATCCTTGCTGGTGATGGCTTTCCAAACCACGTCGGCAGGCGCATTGAAAGTCTGTTCCACGATGATCGGGGTTGCTTCAATGTTCATCCGAAAATCCTTGCAATTAGCAACTAAAGGAGCGACTGGAATCGTATGATCGGCGGCGATTTCATTATCTTGGTCCGTCCGTTCTGGCCGAATGCCACGCGCCGTCCTCGTCACGGAACCATTGAAGATCATCGTCTGGATAGAACACTTTGTCTCCGTCGACTCTTGCCCCAACGACCAGCAATGTCGCCGGCTCCGCTGATTGATTGATCAGGTGATGTGCGTTCCCTGTTCCTGCCTTGAAGCCCATGCACATGCCCGACTTCAGCAGTGATTCACCATCCTCTGTTATCAGCGTGAGTTCTCCTTCCAGTATATTGTATGACGTCAGCGCCTATGGGACAGATTTAGCTCTGGTCTAAGAGAGTGTTTTTGTTCATCCTAACCAGAGGAGTTGAGATGAGACAGAAACAAACAGGACGGCAATCGTCGTCAGAACGCATTATCAAAGACATCAAGCGCAGCACACGCAAGCAATACAGCGCCGAGGAGAAGATCCGCATTGTGCTGGATGGATTGCGTGGTGAGGACAGCATAGCGGAGCTGTGCAGACGTGAAGGTATCGCCCAGGGCCTGTATTACAAATGGTCCAAGGACTTCATGGAGGCGGGCAGGAAGCGTCTGGCCGGCGATATCGTCCGGCAAGCCAATAGCGGCGAGGTCACGACCCTGCGGCGTGAAGCTCGAGAACTGAAAGAGGTTGTCGCAGAACAGACCCTGGAACTGCGCTTGCTGAAAAAAAGCATGATCGGGGATGGGGGCGAACCAGAATGAGATATCCGGCCGCCGAGAAGCTTGAGATCATCCGGCTGGTCTGAGCGGTCGCACCTTCCCGCCAAGCAGACGCTGGGTATGCTCGGTGTTCCCCGTACCACGTTCTATCGCTGGTATGAGCACTATCGTCTTGGAGGGCAGGATGCCCTGCAGGACAAAGCGCCCTTGCCGGCACGCGTCTGGAACCGCATCCCCGATGATGTGCGGGTCAGGTTGATCACACTGGCATTGGACAGACCGGAGCGGAGTCCGCGAGAGCTTGCAGTTACGTTCACCGATACCGAGTGTTGATTTGCATCCAATAGTGACCCACTAGACCCGGGTATTTGCATCCAAAAGTGACCCACGTGTAACCCTCTCTTCTGCTGATGAGATAGCAGGAGATACAAAGGAGTGATAGACGTGGATTTATTGAGTGTAGTTCGACGATGGCACGGGCGTGACAGGCTATCGATCTCGTTCGCGAACGGATTCGCGTCAAGCATTACAGCTATCGCACCGAGAAAACCCACCTTCAGTGGATTCGCCGCTTTATTCTTTTTCACGGCATCCAAAGGATCTTGATGGCGAACACATTCAGGCGTTCCTGAATCACCTCGCGGTTCAGCGCAAGGTTGCTACTTCGACTCAGAACCAGGCGTTGAGCGCCTTGTTGTTCCTGTATCGCGAAGTGTTGCAAGTGGAGCTGCCGTGGCTGGACGGGATCATCCGGGCGAAAAGGCCCGTTCGGGTACCGGTCGTCATGTCGCGCGACGAGGTTCGGTGCGTTCTGGCCCATCTGCAGGGTAAATACTGGCTCGCGGCCAGCCTCATGTACGGCGGTGGTCTTCGTGTCACGGAGTGTATTCGGCTGCGGGTCAAGGATCTTGATTTCGACTACAAGCAGGTCACGGTGCGAAACGGCAAGGGTGCCAAGGATCGTGGCACGATTCTTCCCGACTCTCTGATGGAACCACTTCGCGCTCAGCTGAAGCGGGTAAGAACCTTGTTCGAACAAGATCTCAGGGCTGGGCGGCCCGGCGTATCAATGCCATCCGCGTTAGCCAGAAAATATCCCTCTGCCGGGAAGGCGTGGGCCTGGCAGTTTCTGTTTCCGGCCCAGCGCCTGTGCCGGAGCCCATATGACGGGCAAAGAGTTCGTCATCACGCATTTGCCCAGACTGTGCAACGCGCCGTCAAGCAAGCCGCCCCCCATTAGCATCAGCAGCAGACCGACTATCACAGCAGTCAACGCACCGAGCCTGCAAGGCCATCAGCCGCTCAGTTTGATGGCATCATTCCCCGTGGGTTGGGTTTCGCTATTGACGCGACTTCCTGCTCACATGCCAGGCGCCTCGTTGGCGTTAAACATATCGGCGGCGACCTTCCACTCATCGCCGACGCGTGTCCAGACGACGAGGTATTTCATCGAAGTTGTCTTACCGTCAGCTGTGGTCATCGATACTGTGCCGTAGTCGTAAGCCATGCCGCCGTCTGGTGACACGTGGGCGCCGGTGGGCTCCCAGGAGATCTCAAGACCCTCTGTGTTACTCATGCCCTCCCATGCAGCACGTAAAGCATCCGCGCCCACGATCCAGTCGGCACCAGGTGGTAACTGGCGAGCGTCAGCGGCGTGCAGATCAATGATCCAGTCCACATCGCCCTCGGTGAACTTGCGTGACCATTCACGTTCGAGCTCCATGATGACATCGGCTTCAGCCGCGGCATCAATGGCAGGCGCGGAGCCATCCTGGCAAGCCAGTAACCCCCCGGCCATGAATACGACGGCGATCAATCGGGTTGTGGGCAGTACTTTGGGCAGGGTGAGGTTCATGACGACACTCCTCTCATGGGTTGGCGTGAACGCACTCTAACACCTAGGCTCCGCAGCAGGCCACGCTATCACGGTCCCTTGTACTCCAGCGTTGTCAGGAGTCGCGACGGCTAGTCGACACCTCGTCCGCATGGTGTACCTCGATGTTCACATGCACCAGCCCGAGGTCATCGGGCAGCATGGCCTTGTAGTGATCGGGTGGTCTCGGGTGTTTTGTCGCCAGCGAGACGATGGCCGCATGGATGTTTGGTCCGACCGACCACACGTGCAGGTCGGTGATCTCATCATTCTCGTACTTCTCGATACTGTTGCGGATGGCGTTGCACAGTTCGTCGTGTCCCTGCCGGTCCAGCAGGATCTTGCTGGTGTCTCTCAACAGTCCGTACGACCAGCGGCTTACCAGGATCGTGCCGACGATACCCATCATCGGGTCCATCCACACCAGTCCGAAATATTTGGCGGCCAGCAATGCAAAGATCGCCAGCAGTGAGGTCAATGCATCGGCCATCACATGGAAATACGCGGAGCGCAGGGCGTGGTCCTGATTGCCATGGTGATGATCGTGACCATGACTGTGACCATGATCGTGGTCTTTTACGCCGAGGATGACGATCGATGCGCCGTTGACGATCAGGCCCAGCACGGCAACAAAGATCGCCTGGTTAAAGGCGATGTCGACCGGGTTGACCAGCCGGGCGATGCTTTGCCAGCCCATCATCAGTGCAAAGACACCCAGCAGGACAGCACCGGTGAATCCCCCCAGTGCATTCACCTTGCCGGTGCCAAAGCTGTAGCGCGCGTCGTGGGCGTGGCGCCGGGCATAGATATAGGCCATCGCGGTGATGCCGAGTGCCGCGGCGTGCGAGGCCATGTGCAGTCCATCGGCGAGCAGCGCCATCGAGCCATAAACGATGCCGGCCGTGACCTCGACTACCATCATGGCGGCGGTGATCGCGATGACGATCAGGGTGCGCGATTCCCCCGGCCGGCGATGTTCCTGGCCGAACGAGTGGGCGTGTTGCCAGCGTTCGGCGTTCATTGGTCCCTTGTTGTCAAAGGATGTAACGCGACAGGTCCTCGTCCTGGACCAGTTCGCCGAGGTGGTCGTCGACATAGTCGGCGTCGATGCTGACCGCGTGGTCGTTGCGGTCCGATGCTTCGAAGGAGATGGTGTCGAGCAGCCGCTCCAGCACGGTATGCAGTCGCCGGGCGCCGATGTTCTCCGAACGCTCGTTGACCTGGTAGGCGATCTCGGCGATCCGTTGTACGCCGGTCTCGTCGAAACCGAGGGTCATCCCTTCCGTCTCCATCAGCGCGGTGTACTGATCGGTCAGGCAGCAGTCGGGCTCGGTGAGAATTCGGGCGAACTCCTCGGTCTTCAGCGCGTTGAGCTCGACGCGGATCGGGAAACGGCCTTGCAGCTCCGGGATCAGGTCCGATGGTTTCGATATATGGAAAGCGCCCGAGGCGATAAACAGGATGTGATCGGTGCGCACCATGCCGTATTTGGTGGTGACGGTGCAGCCCTCGACCAGCGGCAGCAGGTCGCGTTGCACGCCTTCGCGCGATACGTCGGCCCCCATGGTTTCCGAGCGTCGCGCCACCTTGTCGAGTTCGTCGATAAAGACGATGCCGTTTTGCTCGACGTTCTCGACCGCCTGCAGCTTGAGTTCTTCCTCGTTGATCATCTTGGCGGCTTCCTCGTCGACGAGAATCTTCATCGCGTCCCTGACCTTGAGCTTGCGGCTGCGGGTCTTGTTGCCCGCCATGTTCTGGAACATGCCTTGCAGCTGACTCGTCATCTCCTCCATGCCGGGCGGCGCCATAATCTCGATGCCCATTGGAGATGCCAGTGTTTCGATCTCGATCTCCTTGTCGTCCAGCTTGCCCTCGCGCAGCATCTTGCGGAATTTCTGACGGGTTCCCGCCTCCTTGCCTTCATCGCCACCCTCGCCCCAGCCGGATGAGTCCCGCGATCCCGGCAGCAACCCGTCGAGCACCCGATCCTCGGCGGCGTCCTGGGCGCGGTCGCGGAGCTTGTCCATCTCCTGTTCGCGGGTCATCTTGACTGCCTCGTCGACCAGGCCGCGGATGATGCTGTCGACCTCGCGACCGACGTAACCGACCTCGGTGAACTTAGTCGCTTCACCTTTGATACACGGCGCCCTCGCCAGTCGTGCCAGGCGGCGGGCGATCTCTGTCTTGCCGACGCCGGTCGGGCCGATCATGAGGATGTTCTTTGGCGTGATTTCCGACCGCATCGGGTCTTCGACCTGCATGCGTCGCCAGCGGTTGCGCAGGGCAATGGCCACGGCGCGCTTGGCGTCGCGCTGGCCGATAATGAATTTGTCCAGTTCCTGGACGATCTCGCGGGGTGTCATCTGACTCATGGGGTGTCCTCGCGGGGCGCGCCGGCTCTATTTGCCGTCGACTTCCAGCGTTTCGATTAAGATATTCTTGTTTGTATAAATGCAGATATCTGCTGCGATCTGCAGCGATCGTTCGGCTATCGTGCGGGCATCGAGCTCAGTGTGCGCCATTAAAGCCCGTGCTGCAGCCTGTGCATAAGGGCCCCCGGAGCCGATCGCCATCATGTCGTCCTCGGGCGAAATAACGTCGCCATTACCCGAAATCATCAACGACTCGTCCTTGTCCGCCACGCACAGCAAGGCTTCGAGGCGACGCAGCATACGGTCGGTGCGCCAGTCCTTGGCCAGCTCGATAGCTGCCCGGGTCAGGTTGCCGTATTGCTCCAGCTTGCCTTCGAAACGCTCGAACAGGGTGAAGGCGTCGGCGGTGCCGCCGGCAAAACCGGCCAGTACCTTGTCGTCATAGAGTCTGCGCACCTTGCGGGCGTTGCCTTTCATGACCGTGTTGCCCAGCGTGACCTGGCCGTCGCCGCCGATGGCGACAACGCCGTTACGGCGAACCGAAACGATGGTCGTTCCGCGATACTGCTGCATTGATATTTCCTCGGATTTCGGCGCGCCGCGACAGCGCATCCGGTCTTGTGGCCTCAGGACTTCCTGTTTTTTCGCTTGTGTGCCCGCGGGTGTGATTTGTCATAGATGCGGGCGAGGTGCTGAAAATCAAGATGCGTGTAGATTTGCGTGGTGCCGATATCGGCATGACCCAGCAACTCCTGCACGGCGCGCAGGTCCCCGCTGGACTCGAGCATATGGGTCGCAAAGGAGTGCCGCAGCTGGTGCGGATGGACTTTGCTGCTCATTCCCAGCCGCTTCGACCAGTCCCTCAGGCGTTGTTGTACAGAACGCGCGCTCAGCCGCGTTCCGAGACGGCTTACGAATAGGGCTTCCTGCTCCCCACGCAGCATCCCGCGACGGACGCCCAGCCAGGACACCAGAGCCTCGCATGCCTTGCTGCCGACCGGCAGTATCCGCGTCTTGTTGCCCTTGCCGGTCACGGTGACCATGCCTTCCGCCAGGTCGAGGTCGATGAGCGACAGCGATACCAGTTCAGCCAGCCGCAAGCCGGAGGAATAAAACAGTTCCATGATGGCCCGGTCCCGGACGGTCAGCGGATGGTCGCCATTTAGATTGAGCAGATGTGCGATCTCATCGACATCCAGCGTCTTGGGCAGTCGACCGGGCCGCTTTGGTGCGCGCACGTCAGCAGCCGGGTTGCCCTCTATCACACCTTCACGGACCAGGTATCCGAAAAAGCTGCGCAGGGCGGACAGCCTGCGCTGGATACTGCTCGGGGCCAGGCCGCGGCGGTGACACCACGAGGTAAAAGCACGGATGTGGTAGCTGTCGACCTGGTCCCAGCCGGCCAGGTCCTCTTCGTCGAGAAAACGGCGCAGCAGGTTGATGTCGCGGCGGTAGTTTTTCTCGGTGTTCGGCGACATTCTCCGCTCGTAGCGGAGGTGCCTGACATAGGCTTGAATCAGATCCTGATCCAGAGCCGCCACCAAATGACCCTACCGGCCCCTGATATCCAAGGCGACGCTGACGATATCACCCAGGCGCTCGAGAAAATCCGTTTGCATGCCGGGATGGAAGCGGTCCGCGTCGTGGCTGCCGATGGCCAGCATGCCGGTAGCCGATTTTTCACCCAGCGGGATCAGGGCGACAGATCCGATTTCCATGGCGTGATCGGGGAAGAGAAAATTCAATTGAGCATCCCTGGCCTTGCCGCAACGTGGCGCGGCCTGCTCGAGGAACGTTGCGAATGGCTTCAGGCCCGGATCGGTTCGTGCTACCCGCCTTACAAATCGCGTGTCGTCATGCTGGACGACGTTGGAGGCATCATGGAACAGGACGGCGACCGACTCGCTGGCTTCGAAATCCTCTCGCAGTGCTGACTCCAGACGCTCGATCGCCTCCTCGGGTCCGTTGGCGGGAATCAGCTTGATCGCAAGACCATGCACCCGGTCCGACAGCGCGTGATTGGCCCGGGCTATGTCGATCAGTTCGCTCAGTCGGGCTTCCAGTTTGCGATTCTTTTGACGCAGGACGGCAAGCTGTTTTTCAACCAGCGACACCGTACCGCCACCCGACTGATGCGGCAGCCTCAATACCGACAGCAAAGCCGGGTTGTGCTCGAAGAACTCGGGATTCGCGTCCAGGAAATGGACCACGTCGTCCTCGGAGATTGTGCGTGCGGCAAGACCGCTGCTCTGCTGGCTGCTCATGTGCTGATGGTGCCCTCGTATGCTTTTTCCGCCGGTCCGGTCATCCACAGGGGCTGTCCGCGACCCGGCCATCTTATGGTCAGTTTGCCACCCGGCATCTCGACCACGACTTCTTCTTTTGTCTCACCCCAGACGCGCGCCAGGGCCGCTGCCGCACAGGCGCCGGTGCCGCAAGCGCGGGTCTCGCCGGTACCCCGTTCGTGCACCCGCAGCCTGAGGTGTTCCCTGTCCATGATCTGGACAAAACCCACATTGGTTCTTTCCGGGAAGGCCGGGTCGGTTTCCAAAAGAGGACCCAGCGTTTCGACGTTGGCCGTGTCCACATCGTCCACCCGGATAACGATGTGCGGGTTGCCGACCGAAACCGCGCCAAATGTGATCTCTGCCTGATCGGCGCGAATGGTATAGACCTCGGCCTCGCTTGTCGTCTCGAAAGGCAGCGAGGCGGGGAAAAAGTTGGGTACGCCGGTGTTCAGCGATACCGTGCCATCGTCTCGCACGACTGCACGGAGGCGGCCGCCGATACCCTGCAGCACCAACTCCTGCCCGCTTTGCGCCTGCTCCTCGGACAGCAGCAGGGCGACACAGCGGGCGCCGTTGCCGCATTGCTGTGCTTCGCCACCATCCGCGTTATAGATGCGCCAGGAAATATCCGCACCCCGCGTGGGCGGGTCGAGCAACAACAGCTGGTCGAAACCCAAACCGGTCTGCCGGTCAGCCAGCCGGCGGATCTCGGCCGCATCCGGCTTGAAGAACTGCTTGCGTCGATCGACAACGACAAAGTCGTTGCCGAGGCCATGCATTTTCAGGAAACGAACCGGTGCGTCGGTCGATGTTTCCCGGGCAGGTTTTGCTGAGCTGATCATGCGTTCAAGACAACCAGAATCGAGTAGTTTCCAATGGATACTTTTAACATGGGCTGGCCGTGATTATAGTGGCGGCGGCATTCTGCAGTCACAGGCTATGAAATACCACGATTTACGCGATTTTATCCTCAAACTCGAGGAGAAGGGCGAACTGAAACGAATCAGCACGCCCGTCGATGCGCACCTCGAGATCACGGAGATCTGCGACCGCACCCTGAAGCGCGGCGGTCCGGCCCTTTTGTTCGAACAGGTAAAGGGTTCCGACATACCGGTGCTCGGCAATCTTTTTGGTACTGCCGACAGGGTGGCGATGGGCATGGGGCAGGAATCGGTCTCCGCGCTGCGCGAGGTTGGCGAGATGCTGGCCGTGCTGAAGGAGCCGCAACCGCCGCGGGGCATGCGCGATGCGCTGAGCAAACTGCCGATGTACAAGAAGGTGCTGAACATGGCGCCGAAGGTGGTCAGATCCGCCGCCTGCCAGGACAACGTCGTCGCGGGCGATGACGTCGATCTGGGTCAGCTGCCGATCCAGACCTGCTGGCCGGATGATGCGGGACCGCTGATTACCTGGGGCCTGGTCGTGACACGCGGACCCAACAAGGACCGCCAGAACATGGGCATCTATCGCCAGCAGGTAATCGGCCGCAACCGGGTGATCATGCGCTGGCTGCCACAACGCGGCGGCGCCCTGGATCTGCGCGAGTGGCAACAGGCACAGCCGGGTGAACCCTTTCCGGTGGCGGTCGTGCTGGGAGCCGATCCGGCCACCATGCTGGCTGCGGTCACTCCGATTCCCGATACCATTTCGGAGTACGGGTTCGCCGGTCTGTTGAGAGGCTCAAAGACCGAGCTGGTGCGCTGCAAGGGCAGCGACCTGCAAGTACCGGCCGGTGCGGAGATTGTCCTCGAGGGACACATCGCGCCCGATGACATGGCGCCGGAAGGACCCTTTGGGGATCACACCGGGTACTACAACGAGGTCGAGGAGTTTCCGGTCTTCACCATCGACCGAATGACCTTCCGCGACAAGCCGATTTATCACAGCACCTATACGGGGCGCCCGCCCGACGAGCCGGCGATCCTGGGCGTCGCGCTGAACGAGGTTTTCGTGCCCCTGCTCAGGAAGCAGTTTCCGGAGATCGTCGATTTCTATCTGCCACCGGAAGGCTGCTCGTACCGGATGGCTGTGGTCAGCATGAAAAAGCAGTATCCCGGTCACGCCAAGCGCGTGATGATGGGTGTGTGGTCCTTCCTGCGGCAATTCATGTACACGAAATTCATCATCGTGACAGATGACGACGTTGACGTTCGCTCATGGCAGGACGTGATATGGGCGATGACCACGCGGATGGATCCGGCCAGGGATACCGTGATCATCGAGAACACCCCGATCGACTATCTCGACTTCGCCTCGCCGGTTTCCGGGCTCGGTTCCAAGATCGGTTTCGACGCGACCAACAAGTGGCCCGCCGAGACCAGCCGGGAGTGGGGGCGGGCGATCGTAATGGACGAAGAGACCCGCCGCAGGGTAGACGAACTCTGGCCCGAACTCGGTATCGATTAATAGAGACACTTCTTAACTCATTTACGGAGATGATGATGCGCCATATCATGGTGATGAACGCCAAGGGCGGGTGCGGAAAAAGCACCATTGCCACCAGCCTTGCGAGCTATTATGCGGTTCGTGGACATATGGTTGCCCTGGCCGATTTCGACCCCCAGCAATCGAGCTGCGACTGGGCCGCAAGCCGGCCCGAGGGCTGCCCCGGGGTGCTTGGCGTCGCGGCCTTCGAAGACGGTTTTCGCCACATCCCTCGTGATACCGAGTATGTCATCATCGATCCGCCGGCCAGGTCCCACGGAAAGGAACTCACCGATCTCGTGCGACGGGCCGAGACCATCATCGTGCCGGTTCTGCCATCGCTTATCGACATCCGCGCCGCGGTGAAGTTCGTGGCCGAGTTGCAGGCGGTGGGCAAGGTGGCGCGCAAGCAAGCGAGGATTGCGGTCATCGCCAACCGTATCCGCGAAAATACACTGATTTTCGATGAGCTCGACGCCTGTCTCGATGCGCTCAAGGTGCCTTATGTTGCGACCCTGCGGGAAGCCCAGAATTACATCAGGGCATACGCGAGGGGCCTTGGCATATTCGAGCTGCCCCAGTACCTCGCGTGGCCCGACTGGGAGCAGTGGGGCCCGTTAATCGACTGGCTGGAAGGGCGATCGTCCCGACCGATCTAGCCCGCAGGCCGACGGCCACCATTATGAGTTTCAGGATCGACCTTCGGCCCGGCGACGATCACTTCGAGATCGGAGCGGATGAATCCGTCCTCGAGGCCGCCCTCAGGCACGGTCTCAATCTGCCTCACAGTTGTCGCGGCGGCAGCTGCCTGTCGTGCCAGGCAAAGCTGGTGTCGGGCGATGTACATTATCCAGGGGGCAGGCCGCCGGCTCTGACCGACGAGGATGTGCGAGACGGCAAGGTCTTGTTGTGCCAGGCGCGCCCTCTGACAGACCTGGTCGTCGAGGCGAAGGCCATCGAGATGGCGGCCAACATCCGCATCCGACGGCTTCCCTGCCGTGTCACCCGGCTGGGCAAACTGTGCCATGACGTCATGGCGATGCATCTCAGGTTGCCATCTATCGAGCCCTTCGAGTATCTCCCGGGTCAGTACCTGGACATTCTGATCGCCGGGGGAGAACGGCGCAGTTTTTCTATCGCCAGCCCACCCCACGATTCAGAGTTGATAGAGCTGCATGTGAGACGCGTGCCGGGAGGCACGTTCACCGCCGAGGTGTTCGATACCATGCAGGAGCGGACGCTTTTGCGTGTCGAGGGACCGCTGGGGCAATTCTATCTTCGCGAAGACTCGGACCGACCGCTGTTGATGGTGGCCGGCGGAACCGGTTTTGCACCCATCAAGGCGATGTTGCGACACCTGTTTCATTCCGGTTCCGACAGAACCGTCCATTTCTACTGGGGTGTCAGGTCCCTGCGGGATTGGTATGAGGCTGAACTCGTCAATGGCTGGCTACGCGACTATCCGCAACTGACCTTCACGGCCGTCCTGTCCGAACCGCAACCCGCCGACGATTGGGAAGGGTGCACGGGTCTTGTTCACGAGGTCGCGGCGGCACACCATCCCGATCTATCCGGGTTTGATATCTATGTCTGCGGACCGCCGCCGATGATCGAGTCCGCACGCCGGGACTTCGCTGTGATCGACGCCCGGGAAGATCGGCTGTTCTTCGATTCCTTTGAATTCACCAGCGCCTCGAAGGGCCAATGATCAAGATCGACTATTCCCCCGTTTCGGGAGCGGACAGTGCCGGTAGCAGGGATGGACTTGTCGCCGTCTCCAGTCCGAGGCGGTAGGCATTGGCGGCAGCGTCGGCCTCGCCCATTTTTTCCAGCAGGCGACCAAAGATCTGGTAGGTTGCTGCATCGGGGTACAGCGCCAGGCTGGATTCAAGATAGCTTCTGGCCTTGCCCCATAGTTGGTTCCTGATACATACCTGGGCAGCGGCGCGGAGCAAGGCATCGTCTTCACCCCTGCGCGACAGCCATGCTTCGATATGTGCCAGCTGCGCCGTCGGTTTCGATGTTTCCAGTTCGCCGTAAAGGGAAATGACTTCCTTGTTCCAGGAAGTCTTGAGCGACTTTCGCAGGAATTTTTCAAGGGTGTCATGGTCGCCACAGCGTGCCTGTGCCCTGGCGTAGGCCGCAAACAGATCGGGTGCTGCCCGCAAGGCCTTTGGCATACTCCCCCACACCGCCTGCAAAGACTCCCGATCGCTGTCATCGGCCGCCGTGGCGATCAACACCCCGAAGACCTCACGCTGCAGGTCTTCCAGCTCATCGCTTTTCATCGTTCCGGCCTTTGCAAGCCGTGGCATCAGGTGGCGCAGGGACTCCCAGTCACCGAGCTTGCGGTAGGCGCGGGCCAGAAGCGCGATGCGCTGGCCCTGCTCAGGCGCCGATTCACCCAGCGCTTGCAGGGTCTCCAGCGCCTGTTCCAGCTGGCCACTCTCGATTTGCAGTTCAGCCTGGGTCAGCTGAATCGCGGTCGCCGCTTCCGGTTGCTGCTCGAGGGCCATCTGCAGCCAGTTATCACGCCGCGCATCGGCCCCCTGTATTTGGGCGGCGCGGGCCGCAACGATGTAGTTCAGCAGCGGCAGATCGCTTCTTCGGGCGCCCCGCGTCAGGAGTCGTTCTCCGCGGGCCGGGTTGCCCTCGGCAATATCGATCAGCCCCCGGGTCACTCGCTTGCGGGCTTGCCTGTGACTCAGATTGCCGGCCGCCCGACCGAGGTGTCGCGGCACATAAAAAAGTCGTATCGTGAGCCGGACAAGCGCATAAAGCAGTACCAGGCCAAGCACCAGCCCGGGCACCGACATCTCGACCGCATAGCCGCGCATATTGATCAGCACATAGCCGCTATCCTCGAGCAGGAAATGAGCGCCGAATGCGCCCACCGCCAGTGCGAAGATCACGATCATGCCGATTTTCATCAGATCGTTCTCACCTGTTCGGCCTCACCAGCCGGGTGTGCGACATCCGGATTCATTCGTCTTGTCCGGCAAGCTGTGAAATCTGCCGCAGCATGCGGATCGACCCGGAGATGTCGGGATAGGAAACGGCCAGGCGTCGCCCTTCCAGTTCCGCGATCGCGCTGATAAAGCTGCCGACACCCTGATCGCCGGTGTCAAAGTACTCTTCCACCCATCGCCGGGCGGATCTCAGGCTCTCGCGATAGACGGCCTCATCGTCACTGAGCAGAGCCAGCCTGGCGGAACGGAGCTCAAGTTCGACATTTCGCCGCAGGAAAAACGCTTCATCCGGCGCCAGCAGCGGAGCGCTGGAACCGGTGGTTTTCCTCACCCTGAATATATCTGCAAAAAACTCGCCTATCCTGCGCCGAATCCTGGCGAACCCGCTGTCGTTCTGCGTTGCCGCGGACGACTCTTCCGCCTCAGAATTCACCATTCCCGACAGCCGCAGCGTATCGACGCGGGCCGCCAGGCTGCCGAGCCTGAGCGCGATACCCTCGACATCGGGTTGATTGATGGATTTCAGGGCCAGAATGTCGCTGGCGAGCTGTTGTCTCACCGGCACCAGTGTCGGGTCGTCGAGATCGCGCAGCGCCTGGTCCGCTTCTTCCAGCGCGGCGAGGGCGGAGCCGGGATCGTCTGCTAGCCTGAGCTGATGGTTGGCGATTCTTAGCAGCTGTTCGATTTCCTGGCGCTGCCAGTGCGGACGGGCGCCCGGCGTGGCTTGCGTGGCCAGCCGCTGAGTCGTTTCCCCGATGGCACTTACCCTGGCTGAGAGCCTGTCGATATCATCTTGCAGGTCGGATTGACGCTGACGTTCCTGGTTCTCCTGGCGACGAGTGTCACCGCGCTCCTCTGCGAGACCGGTAACGCTCCTCTCAAGCCTGCCTATATCGCCCTGGAAATCCGCCCGTGACGCCGCCGCACCAGCCAGGGTCTGTTGCTGAATCCACCACACATAGGCCGCGCCGCCGGCTGCGGACAGGGCGAACAGTAACGCCAGGACAGCGATTCCCCGCCCACCGCCACGCACTACCACCGGCTGGGACTCGTCGGCGTTGACAAAGGTATCGTCGGGTGACGGGGCTTCGTCCGGCTGAATATCAGTGGAAGGCGTGTCCTCCGCCGTGTCGGCCTCGCTTTGCAGGTCGGTTGATTCCTTGTCTTCCGGCGGCTGGGTTTTCTCGCTCATGATTCAGGGTCCTTGGGGCGCCTCCGCTGCCTCGATCCCGTTCCTCCAGACGATCATTGCATCGAGCAAAGATGAGTCGTCTGGTCCCGGTGCGAGCAATCGGGCACCGCAGTGGCCGAAACTGTCTGCTCTTTGTACCACACGGCGACTGGCGGTCACCATAGCCGCCTCGCGAAGAATCCCCACGTGATCAGGACCCAGCATGGTCAAAAGGTTCTCCAGAATCTCGATGCTGGTCGCGGTAAAGAGCCGGTGCTCGCAGGCCGTCCAGCGATGGATAATGTCGGATACTTCCTCATCGGGGATTTGTGGGCATTCCCTTGCATAGACTTCCACATAGTCGACCGATGCGCCGCGGTCCTCAAGACCCCGACGCAAGGTCTCGCGGCCACCTGTGCCGCGCAGGATGAAAACCTGGCGCGCGATGACGTCGATTTCATCCAGTTGCGCCAGCAGGCTCTCTGAGTCATGGCCATATGGCACCACGTCGACCGACAAGCCGGTGGCTTCCACTTCCGTCGCGGTCGAGGGTCCCACGGTCGTTATTATCGGCGGGGCCTCTCTTCGGATGAGATGTACACCATGCCTGACTGCATTTCGGCTGACAAAAATCACGATGTCGTCAGGGGTCGCGTTCGCGAGCGCATGGGTGGTCGCTCTGTCGGGATCCTTGCCGGCGATTCGAACAGCGGGCCAGTTTATGGCCGTACCCTGCTGATCGCAGATGAGGCGGCATAGATTGTCAGCCTGGTCCTGCGGACGTGTGACCAGTATCGAGGTGGCCGCCAGCGCGGCGCCGGTCATTGAACCGGCTCTAGGAGTTCTTCAGCTCCCTTTTTCTTCAGATCCGCCGCCAGCCCCTTGCCGAGCAGCGGTCCATCACTCAGGCGCCCGCGCATATTGCCCCTCAGGACTTCGCTACCATCGGGTCGGGCGACCAGCCCGTTTAGCAGCAGCTCGCCGTCACGAATCTCCGCATGTGCCGCTACCGGCGATTCACAGCTCGCGTTGAGACCGGCTGCAAAGCCCCTCTCGGCATCAAGGCAGCGACGGGTACCCGCGTGCTCTACCGTCAGCAACGCTTCTCTTATCTTCTCATCGTTTTCCCTACACTCGATCCCGATAATCCCCTGCCCGACCGCCGGCAGGCACTGGCTTGTCTCGAGTCTCGCGGTGATTCGCTCCCCCAGACCGAGTCGCTTCAGCCCGGCCGCCGCCAGCACGATGGCATCGAATTCACCCTCGTCCAGTTTTCTCAGGCGTGTTTCGACATTGCCGCGTATCGGCAAAATTTTCAGGTCGGGTCGCAGGTTCAGCAGCTGCGACTGGCGTCTCAGGCTTGAGGTGCCGATCCTGGCTCCTTCCGGCAAGGTGTCGAGATCGTGAATCTCATCGCCGTTGGCGACCAGCACATCGACCGCATCCGCTCTTTGCAGCGCTGCGCCGATACACATGTTCTCCGGCATATCCCACGGGACATCCTTCATCGAGTGCACCGCGATATCTGTCTTGCCCTCGAGCATTGCGGTTTCCAGTTCCTTGATGAACAGGCCCTTGCCGCCGATCTTGGCGAGAGACTTATCCAGTATGTCGTCGCCACGGGTAGACATGGGGATGATCTCGATGTCGACACCTGGATGGGCCCTGCGCAAGGTGTCGGCAACGTATTCGGATTGCCATAGCGCCAGCCGGCTCTGTCGGGTGGCGATGCGAATGTTCTTGATGATCAAGATGTCACTCTCTTTCTGAAACTACCGGCATGACGACGACTGACAACCAGCGGCTCATCACAATGGCGCATTTGCACCAGCAATTGCCCTGAGCCGCCTTGCTGCACAGACTCGATAAATTCAAGCGCAACCAGTGCGTTACGATGAATCCGAACAAACTCCGATTCGAACTCCTCGGCCAGCGCCCTGATAGTCTCGTCTATAAGATCCTCGCCGCCAAGGTGGTGCACACTGACATACTTCTGGTCGGCCCGGAAGTAGATGACGTCATCGATGGGGATCAGCCGCAGCTTGCCGCGAACGCGGGCGCAAACGTTCGATCGCCTGTCCGGGGGTTGCTGACCCGCCAGCCCGCTGATCTGGGCCCGGGTTGGCCGGGAGGCCCGCTTCAACGCATCGGCCAGACGCTGGCGACGGACGGGTTTCATGATGTATCCGACGGCCGATGCCTCGAAGGCCTCCAGGGTGTAGCTTTCGTAGGCGGTAGTAAAAATAACAGCGGGCGGGGTTGCCAGCAGCGCCATGTGCCGCGCCGCTTCGATACCGTCCATGCCGGGCATCCTGATGTCCATCAGCACGATATCCGGCGCCTCACTCTCAGCCAGCGACAGCGCCGAGTGTCCGTCCTTTGCTTTGCCAACGACTTCGAAATCGTCCAGATCGCCGATCAGATCCGCCAGACGGTCCCGCGCGAGAGCTTCGTCATCGACCACCAGTACTTTCACGGGTCGGATCCGTCACTCGGGAAAAGCAGCTTCACAACGAACTCGCCATCGCTGGATCCAAACTCGACCGACGCCTGCCCGGCCCACGCGATATCGAAGCGATCACGGATGTTGGTCAGCGCCATCTGGTTACCTTGCCTGCGTTCGGGTCCGCGGGATTCCGGCAGTGGATTACTTATTGAAATCTCGATCATGTCGTCTTCGCGAACGGTACCGCGAATCGTTACCGTGCCACCACCCGGCCGCGGCTCGATACCGTGATAAATGGCATTTTCGAGTAGCGGCTGCAATGATAGTCCAGGGATTCGCGCGCGCATCGGCAAGCCCTCAACCTGCCACTCGACCTGTAATCTGTCACCCAGGCGCAACTGTTCGATACGCTGATAGAGTCTCGCAATCTCGAGTTCTTCCTTGAGTGTGATCTGCTGGTCTGACTCCTTTAGCGAGGCTCTGAACAGGTCGGCCAGATCTTCGATCGCTTCCTCGGCTTGCGCCGGATTGCTGCGTGTCAATGCAGCGATGGTATTCATGCTGTTAAACAGGAAGTGAGGTCGTATTCGGGCCTGCAAGGCTTCTACTCTTGCACTTGCCTCCAGTTCGACATTTCTTCGCCACTGGTGCAGGACATAGAAATATCTGAGAGCGAGCGCGCTAACGATGAGACAGATCAGCATGTTGCGTAGCAGATAACCCAGGTGGATTGCCGTCGCGGCCTCCTGCCCCGGTGGCTGAATAAACTTGTCCCAGTAGTGTTCGAGCCACCACGCGAGCTCCGATATCAGGCCCGTCGTCGCGACCAGCAGTGCCAGCGCAAGAGTGGCCGCGGCGGTCTGCGAGAACTGCTCGAGAAAAGAGCGGCCGTAGCACAGCACCGCCGCGCTCGAGAGGCCGATCCACAGTAGAAACAGGGAAGTGCGCGCCAGATCCAGCCAGAAGGAAGTCCCGCCGCCGGCAGCCGTGTGTGCCAGTGTCAGGACCAGTGCGACGAGTTGCGATATGAGCACGGCCGCCAGAACTGTGTCCGGCGTGCAAAAATCAGGCAGAAAAAGCGACCCCTTGTCTGCCGGCTTCGCGCTTGATTCGATTTTTTCCATGGGGGCCGGTCACTCCCCGCCGGCCTCGGTGAACAGGGCCGACTTGAGACGGAACAGGGACGAGATGTCCTCCTCCTCAGTCGTGTCCTGCATCATCCTCTTGTAGTGCACCAGGGTCATCTCCACGATCGGCAGACGGGTGTCGAAACCGGCCGCCATGTCGCGACAAATACGCAGATCCTTGGCATGCAGGGCGACCTTGAAGCCCAGCGGGTATTCGCCACTCGCCATATTGGGTCCGCGGTGGCTGAGAAACCAGTTGGCCGCAGCGCCTCCGTCCAGCGCGCCGATCAGCTTGTCGAGCTCAAGACCATGCGCTTGTCCGAAGGCCATCGCCTCTGAAACCGCCTGGTTGATGCCGGCCACCATGATCTGGTTGCTTGCCTTCGTTGCCTGGCCGGCGCCTACCGGCCCCATGTGACTTATGGTCGTCCCTATGGCATCGAGAACCGCCGCCGCTCCTTCAACATCCTCGTCTGTACCTCCCATCATCAGAGACAGGGTGCCATTCCACGCGCCCTCCGTACCGCCACTGACGGGGCAGTCAATAAATCCGGCACCTTTTTCGGCGAGTCGATCGGCGGCCTGCTGTGCTGTTGAGGAACTAACGGTCGAGCAATCGATAAGGAGCGCATTGTCCTGCAGATGGGGTGTTAGCTGGTCGACTACTTCGAGAACATCTTCGTCCCCCGAGACGCACAGGACGATGATCTGGCAGCGTTCGGCGACCCGGGCAAGATTGCCACAGTGAATGCAACCGGTCTCGCGCGCGAATTTGTCGGCCTTTTCTGCGCTTCGATTCCACACCGCGGCCAGCAGCCCGGCCTTGTGCAGATTGAGCGCCATCGGATAACCCATGGCTCCGAGGCCGACGAATCCGGCAGACGATTCAGACACAGCTGTTAGCTCCACTTGCCGATACGCAGTCCGCGCTCTTCGCCTGTTGCGAAGTTGTCAGGGCGTCGCTTCTTTCAGTTGTGTTCCGGAGCTTCCTGGCAGACCGGGTGAGGGTCAATCGCAGGATTCCCCGACGCCCCTCATCGCGCTTTCACGCGCTTCGCTGAGCTCGTCGTCGGTGAGATATTTTCTCTCACCATTGGGTAGGGTTTCGTAAAGACGATGCGCGTCCGAATAGACTTCGGACATTTCCCTGGCCCTTGCACACTTGATCTGGCGAACGCGCTTGTTTTCAGCGTCTTGTTTCGCGTCATAGGCAGCGACGGCACTCTGGGTGTCGCGCGCCTTCTGTTCTTTCTGCATTTCTTCCCAGTTGCGAAGCTCTTCCTCGCGAACCCTGGCCGGGTCTGTCGATTTTGACTGGCCAACCACGATCGCGGCCGAGCTGTCCGGGCGATCGCTGTAGTGGACGATACCATCGCTATCGACCCAACGAAAAATTTCCGTATCCGCGAAAGCCTGTCCAAAACCTGCCCACAGAATCGCAATCGCTACGATAGTTCCCAAGGTTTTCATCATTCGACTCCACTCCTGCTGTCTTTTCGACAACATCTTGTCCTGGTTTATTGTTTTTATTCTTAAAGCGCCTTGCTACCGCTTTCACCGGTTCTGATTCGGATCGCCTGCTCCAGGTCATGAACAAAAATCTTGCCGTCACCGATTTTCCCCGTTCTCGCCACGCTGATTATCGACTCGATCACCTGGTCGAGCATCGAATCATCGATAGCCAGTTCGATCTTTACCTTGGGAAGGAAATCGACAACATACTCCGCCCCACGGTAAAGCTCAGTGTGGCCTTTCTGTCTTCCAAAACCTTTGACCTCCGTCACGGTTACGCCTTGTACGCCCAGCTCCGCAAGGCTCTCCCGAACGTCGTCGAGCTTGAACGGCTTAATGATTGCGCTAACCATCTTCATTGGCGTTCCCCGGTCGGTGGTGAGCCGAGTCTACCACTCAGCTCCCACCTTGTTACAAGGGGCTGGCGGCAAGGGTATGGGGGTGTCCGGATCACGCGTCTCCCTTCGTGAACTCGGGATACGCTTCGACGCCGCACTCAAACCAGTCGATACCCTGGTATTCCTCCTGTTCGCCGACGCGAATCCCCACGATGGCCTTGATGACGGCCCACACGGCAAGGCTGGTGAGGAACACCCATCCGAAAATGACGACGATGCCCAGAAGCTGTGCGGCGATCGTCGCCTCGGCGTTTGTGATCGGCACGGCAAGCAAACCCCAGATACCGACAACGCCGTGCACCGAGATAGCGCCAACCGGATCGTCGACCTTCAGCCGGTCCAGTCCGATGATTGAGAATACGACAATCAAGCCGCCGACGGCGCCGATCAGGGTGGCGATGCCGGGCGCGGGCGTCAGCGGTTCGGCGGTAATGGCGACCAGTCCTGCGAGGGCGCCGTTGAGCGCCATGGTCAAATCCGCCTTGCCGAACATCAGGCGCGCCGTCACCAGCGCCGCGATGAGCCCTCCGGCTGCCGCCATGTTGGTATTGACGAACACCAGCGCGACCGAATTGGCCTCGCCCACATCTGAAATTCTGAGCTCGGATCCACCGTTAAAACCGAACCAGCCAAACCAGAGGATGAAGGTGCCCAGGGTGGCGAGTGGCAGGTTACAGCCTGGAATCGCATTGATCTTGCCGTCGGCTCCGTATTTGCCCTTGCGGGCTCCGAGCAGCAAAACACCCGCCAGGGCAGCGGCGGCGCCGCACATGTGTACGGCGCCGGAACCGGCAAAGTCCTGAAACCCGGCCTGATGGAGGAAGCCGCCGCCCCATTTCCAGTAGCCCTGGACCGGGTAGATGAATCCGGTCAGGATGATTGCGAAGGCGAAAAATGCCCATAGTTTCATCCGCTCAGCCACCGCGCCCGATACGATCGACATTGCCGTGGCAACAAATACGACCTGAAAGAAGAAATCGGAGAGATTCGAGTAGTAGGGCGCGTCGCCCCCGCTTCCAAGAACGACATCGGCGACCACGTTGTCGCTCTTGCCCAGGAAGCTGATCGACGGAATGTAGGGATTGTCGCCGCCGTACATGATGCCGTAGCCGCAGATCATGTACATGATGCAGGCGATCGCGTACAAGCCTACGTTCTTGGTCAGAATCTCCGCCGTGTTCTTGGCTCGGACCAGCCCCGCCTCCAGCATCGTGAAGCCGGCGGCCATCCACATGACAAGCGCGCCTGACATCAGGAAATAGAAGGTATCCAGTGCGTAGCTCAGTTCGCTCAACCTGCCAGAAATGTCTTGTTCCACTTCGTTCTCCTTCCGTCTTCGCGGGATTCAGGGGCTAGACGGCTTCGGCACCGCTTTCGCCGGTCCGGATGCGGACGACCTGTTGGAGTTCGGTGACGAAAACCTTCCCGTCGCCTATTTTTCCGGTGCGTGCACTTTGCGAGATGATCTCGACCGCGCGCTCGAGCAGTTCACCGCTGACTACGACCTCCAGCTTAATTTTTGGCAGGAAATCGACTACATATTCGGCCCCCCGATAGAGTTCGGTGTGTCCGCGCTGGCGACCGAACCCCTTGACCTCCGTTACCGTGATGCCCCTGGTGCCGAGGTCCGACAAGGCCTGGCGGACATCGTCCAGCTTGAATGGCTTGATAATGGCGGTGACGAGATACATCCGGGTGCGATGCTCCATTTTGCGTTGGGGCGGTTTTTCGGTGTGCGGCACCTGAGCCGTCTACAATCGGGTTACGGCGTGCAGCCCGATAGGAGGTCCGTTTGCAGATTGCGTGCCAGAATAGCGGTCTCTTTTTGAATCAGGCGCTTAGCAGGAACCGGCCCGGGGTCAGGCTGGCATCGTTGCGGTGATCGCAAGCTGTTTCGCACTGCCACGGTGCGGGCGGCATGGTCCGGGCGCTCCATATTGGGGCGCAGGTGGCGGACAATCTGGGCAGGGACAGCAATTTTGGTGACTTCACAGTGAGTCGACAGCGAGGAGAATGGTGAACGATGGATCCAAAAATTATTGATGATCTTGCGAAGAAAGTGGCGGATTCGATGCCTGAAAGTCTTCGCAATTTGCAAAGCGATGTCGAACACAACTTCAAGGCGACCTTACAGGCCGGTTTGGGGCGACTGGACCTCGTTACAAGAGACGAATTCGATGTGCAGGCGAATGTCTTGCGGCGCACACGCGAGAAGCTGCGCAAGCTTGAAGAGCGGATCGCCGATCTCGAACCGCAGGTGGAAGACGTCGACGACGACTAAGCGGGCTCTCGGGCTCGGTACTTCGATCTGCCTGATCAGGCCATGGAGGGCTTATGGGACTGGCCGTCGTTCGAAGCCGGGCCCAGCTGGGTCTGGATGCACCACCGGTCGCCGTGGAGGTGCATTTGTCGGGTGGGCTGCCGGTGTTCTCCATCGTCGGGCTGCCGGAAGCCGCGGTTCGCGAAAGCAAGGACAGGGTGCGCGCGGCTCTCAAGAACTGCAGTTATGAATTTCCCCAGAGTCGAATCACCGTCAACCTGGCGCCGGCCGATCTGCCCAAGGAAGGTGGCCGGTTCGATCTGCCGATAGCGATTGGCATCCTCGTCGCGTCAGATCAGGCGCCGGCGGACCGACTCGATCAGCAGGAATTTCTTGGCGAACTGGCCCTCGGTGGCGCCTTGCGACCGATCAGCGGAGCGCTGAGTGCGGCGGTGGCGGTCGCGCGCGACAAGCGCTCACTCGTTCTGCCCACGGAGAGTTCCAGAGAGGCTGCGCTGGTGGGCGGTCTGCAGGTTCTTGCGGCTGATCATCTTCTCCAGGTTTGCAGTCACCTTTGTGGTAAGGAAAAATTGCCTGAACCGGCAGCCGGGCAGTTGATCGGGCCTGCTGACGAGGCGGATCTTGCCGACGTTCGCGGCCAGGCCGTCGCACGGCGGGCGCTGGAGATCGCGGCGGCCGGCGCGCATGACATGCTGATGATCGGTCCGCCGGGAACGGGAAAGACGATGCTCGCACAGCGCTTGCCCGGCTTGCTACCGGGCATGAGCGATGAAGAGGCGCTGGAGGTCGCGGTTATCGCATCGGCTGCGACCGGCCGTTTCGAAACCCGCCTGTGGAAGAGAAGACCCTTTCGTCAACCACACCACACCGCATCGGATGTGGCGCTAACGGGTGGCGGCGCCAAGCCCCGGCCCGGTGAGATCACCCTCGCGCATCGAGGGACTCTTTTTCTGGACGAGTTGCCGCAGTTTTCCAGGCGGGCGCTGGAAGCATTGCGTCAGCCGTTGGAGAACAGGACGGTCACCGTGTCCCGGGCATCCGGGTCCACGACGTTCCCCGCCGATTTTCAGATGATCGCGGCAATGAATCCATGTCCCTGCGGATACCTTGGGGATACGAAGAAAAACTGCAGATGTACGCCGGATCGGGTTCGCTCGTACCTGTCGCGACTTTCCGGGCCGTTTATGGATCGACTGGATCTGCACATCGAGGTCCAGAGACCGGCAACCGCCGAACTACTGGAGCGAGGCGCCGATGGTGAGTCCAGTGTTGTCGTTGCTACCCGGGTGCGGGTGGCGAGGGCGGTTCAGGCCAGGCGTGGCGCCCTGAACTCGCGCCTGCCCGTCAGTGATCTGATAGCGGCTTGCAAAGCGAACACATCGGCTCTTGGTTTGCTGAACCGCGCGGCGACCCGGTTCGGGCTTTCCGCGCGTGCCTGTCACCGTGTTCTTCGCGTGGCCCGCACGATCGCCGATCTTGCAGGTGACGATGGTCTCGCTGCGGAGCACATCGCTGAAGCGATGACGCTTCGTCGGCTTAGCCATCGCGATATTGGGTAACTCGCGGTTTCGACGACAGCGATGACCCAAATCATGGCAAGACGGCGCATATCTGGCAGACTGGTGGCGTAATCAAACCCCCGAGGCCCGGCTCACTTGAGATCTGTCGTATCGCTGTTGAAAGTCCTGCTTGGCAGCGTCCGCGATCTTGCACCTATCGTGCTGGTGATCCTGTTCTTCCAGCTCATCGTCTTACGCCAGCCGTTTCCCAATATCGGCGACCTTGGCGCCGGTTTCGTTTTCCTTCTCGTCGGGCTCACCTTGTTTGTCCGCGGACTCCAAATGGGCTTGTTTCCCCTGGGCGAATCGATGGCTTTTGATTTTGCCAAAAAGGGCAGTGTGCTGTGGATGATGGCATTTGCCTTTGCGCTGGGGTTTGCGACGACTGTCGCGGAGCCTGCGCTAATTGCTGTTGCCGCCGAGGCCGCCAACGCCGCCGCCAATGCCGGCCTGCTTGCACAGGACAAGGCGGCCATGGCGGACTACGCGCTGGGTTTGCGGCTGACGGTCGCCGTGTCGGTAGGTTTCGCCATCGTGGTGGGCGTCATCCGCATCATAAAGGGCTGGCCGCTGCACTGGTTCATCATGGTGGGCTATGGCATTGTCGTGGTGATGACGCGCTTCGCCCCGCCTGAAATCGTCGGTATTGCCTACGATTCCGGCGGCGTCACGACCTCCACTATCACGGTACCGCTGGTGACTGCGCTTGGCGTGGGGCTGGCGTCCTCGATCCGTGGCCGAAATCCGCTGGTGGACGGTTTCGGACTAATCGCGTTCGCCTCTCTGACGCCGATCATGTTCGTCATGGCCTATGGGATGTTGACCTGATGGATATCCTGCTGCTGGCCATCGAGGTCATGAAAAGCACGATTCGGGACGTGGTTCCGATTGTGGCGGTCATTATCGGCTTTCAGCTGCTGGTGCTGAGAAGACCGATCCACAACCTGCGCAAGGTCGCAGTCGGGTTCGTCTACGTCATACTCGGTCTGGGTCTTTTCCTGCTGGGCCTGGAGGAAGCACTCTTTCCTATCGGGCGGTCCATGGCGACGCAGCTGACCGCGCCGTCGTTTATTGCCAGCGGTCATATTTCATCGTCAGCGGCGGTGCAGTGGGTCGACTATTACTGGGTCTACCTGTTTGCCTTTACGATCGGCTTTTCGACGACCATAGCCGAACCATCCCTGATCGCGGTGGCGATCAAGGCGCATGACGTTTCCGGCGGCGGCGTCAGCGTCTGGGGTTTGCGAATCGCCGTAGCGCTGGGGGTGGCGGTCGGGATCACCCTCGGGACGTACCGCATCGTCGTGGGTGACCCGATCCACTATTACATCATCGCGGGCTATGTCGTGGTCGTCGTTCAGACCGGCTTCGCACCGCGGTCGATCATCCCGCTTGCATACGACTCCGGTGGTGTAACGACCTCCACGGTCACGGTTCCACTGGTTGCGGCGCTCGGACTCGGTCTGGCCGAGACCGTCCCGGGCCGCAATCCGATCATCGATGGCTTCGGGCTCATCGCCTTCGCCAGTCTCTTTCCCATACTGGCCGTCATGACCTACGCTCAGTTGGTGGAATGGAAACGCAAACGCGACCTGAGGCGGGAGATGAGTGAAAAAGAATCACAACATGTAGAACAGTAAGAGGACAGACATCATGCATTTCAAACTTATTATCGCGTTCGTGGACGATCGTAAGACCGAAGCGGTGACAAAGGCCGCGCGTGAAGCGGGTGCGACGGGCATAACCGCCATCAGCAGCGCCAGGGGGGAGGGGATAAAGCCGCACAAGACTTTCCTGGGTCTGTCGCTGGAGGACCAGCGCGATGTGCTTCTCCTGATGGTGGAGGAGCACCTGGCCCGCCATATTCTCGAGACCATATGCGAAGCCGGTGAATTCGAAAGTGAACCGGGGCGTGGCATCGCGATACAAATCGATGTCGAAGATGCCGTCGGTGTCACGCACCAGATAGACGAATTGAAATCAGTTGTGGAGGAAGAGATTTGAACGCCGAAAAAATCATCCGCGTCAGTGATGTCATGAGCCAGCGATTCATCATCGAGGATGGCCTGGCGACCGTGGCGGAAGCGATCGATGCGCTCAGGAAGGTGGATGCTGAGTGCGTTATCGTCCAGAAGCGTCACGACGACGATGAGTACGGGCTCGTCCTGCTGTCCGATATTGCGCGCAAGATCATCGCGTCCGATCGTTCTCCCGACAGGGTCAACCTGTACGAGATCATGTCCAAGCCTGTTATCAGCGTCAGACCGAACATGGATATTCGCTATACGGCGCGGATGTTCGAGAATTTCGGTCTTTCGATGGCGCCGGTACTCAAACGCGGAGAGGTGCTGGGGGTGGTCACGTATCGTGAGATCGTTCTGAAGGGTGACAATTCCGGCAACTGACGCATGACGGCTTGCTCTTTGCGCAAGCCATCGCTAACCTCGCTGGCCGGTTTCGCGGACCCGCCAGTGCGTCACCGGCGTCCCGACTCAGACTGACAATCCAATCCGATGCCCCTGAATCAAAATCAGCAACGTGCTGTCGAGCACGTCGATGGACCATTGCTCGTGCTGGCCGGCGCCGGTAGCGGCAAGACGCGGGTTATCACACGCAAAATCGCCACTCTGATCACCCGTCATGGCTTTGCTCCCCACCAGGTGGCGGCAGTTACCTTTACAAACAAGGCCGCCAGGGAAATGCGCCAGCGTGTGGCGACTCTGGTTGAGCCGGAGCTTGCCGAGGCGGTCAGGATTTCGACCTTTCACACACTGGGCCTCAACATCCTGCGTCGCGAGTATGGTCATGCAGCGTATCGACGGAATTTTTCGATACTCGACGCCGGTGATAGTCGAGCCCTGATAAGAGATCATCTTCGGCAGGCAGGCAAGGACTCTGATGAAATCCTCGAAGATGCGATCAACAGGATTTCGCGCTGGAAAAATGCCCTGCTGACTCCGGATGAGGTGCTCGCCAGCGCGGAGAACGAAGCTTCCGCGGTGAAGGCACGGTCCTACAAGGCGTATCAGGACGCGCTGGAAAGCTACAACGCACTTGATTTCGATGATTTGATCGTTTTGCCTGTCCGCATATTCAAGCAAGTGCCGGAAGCGCTCCACGCCTGGCGAGAACGAATTCGCTATCTCCTTTGCGATGAATACCAGGACACCAACGGCGCCCAGTACGAGTTGATGAAACTGCTCGTCGGCGACAGGGCGATGTTTACGGTCGTGGGCGACGACGACCAGTCAATCTATGCCTGGCGCGGGGCACGGCCGGATACGCTTACCACCTTGTCGGATGATTTCCCGAATCTGACGGTCATAACCCTGGAGCAGAACTATCGCTCTACCAGCCGGATACTCGACGCGGCGAATTCAGTCATAGCCAATAATCCACATGTGTTCGCAAAAAAGTTGCACAGCCTCTGCGGCGTCGGTGATCAGTTGCGCATCATGCGGGCGCGAGATGCCGTGGATGAAGCCGAACGCGTTGTCATGGAGATCGGGCGGCGACATCTAACCGACAATGCCTGCTGGGGTGATTTCGCCATCCTCTACCGGGGCAACCACCAGTCGAGGATTCTTGAACAGGAATTGCAAAGCCGCTCCATTCCGTACCGGGTTGCCGGTGGCCCGTCGTTCTTCGATCGTAGCGAAGTAAAGGACATCCTGGCCTATCTCAGGCTGGTGGCAAACCCGGATGACGACGTTGCCTTTCTCAGGGTGGTCAATGTACCCCGTAGGGAGATCGGAGCGACCAGCGTGCGAAAACTGGGCGAGTACGCCGGATCGCGCGGCCAGAGTCTGCTGGTCGCCAGTCTCGAAGCAGGTTTGCACGGTGTCATGTCTGACCGGGCAGTCGGACGTCTGCAGCGGTTCGCTCGCTGGATTATCGATTGCGAAGATAGTTTGTCGCGTGGAGAGGCAGCTGACGAGTTCGCCGCGCGGTTGGTCGGTGAAATCGGATATGACGATTGGCTACGCGAAAATTGTAAAGATCGGCGACAGGCTAAGCGCTGCATGGAAAACGTCGAGGAACTTGTCGGCTGGATCAGGAGTCTTGCGCGCACCAAAAGCGGGACCGATCTTGCCGGCTTGCTGGGCTATATCGGGCTAATGGACATGCTTGATCGCGAGGACGACGAGAATACCGAGGACGTCGTCAGTCTGATGACTCTGCATGCGGCAAAGGGTCTGGAATTCCCACATGTATACGTTGTCGGGGCGGAGGAGGGATTGCTACCCCACCGAAACAGTCTTGATGAATCCGCGCTGGAAGAGGAACGGCGCCTGGCCTACGTCGGGATTACACGGGCGATGCGTACGCTGGTGATCAGCCATGCGGCGCGACGCAAGCGATACGGCGAGACGATGGCCTGTGAGCCCAGCCGATTTCTGGCCGAGTTGCCCAGGTCCGACATTATCTGGGAGGGTCAGACGGATGAGCGCTCGCCGGAGGAGCGACGACAACAGGGCAGGGCCGCTATCGACGATCTGCGCCGCATGCTGTCCGGATCGTGACAATCAGCCGCTGTTGTCGACCATGTAGCTGACCGCCTCGCGTACCGAGTCATCGCTGAGGTCTGCCCGGCCGCCCTTTGCCGGCATGAACCCTGAATTACCCTGGAACCCTTCGACAGCGTGCTTGTTCAGAGTGTCGGCGCCCTGGGATATCCGTGGCGCCCATGCTGCGGAGTCGCCCATTTTGGGCGCCCCGGCAACGCCGGCGGCGTGACAGGCAGCACAGGCCGCGTCATAGACCTGCTGCCCGTTCATCTCTAGTGGTGCAGCGGCGGCCACAGGCGTACTGGCGGATGCCCGGGCCGGTGCAGCACTCGTCTGTACGAGGCCGGATGAAGGCAGATCGCTGTTGTCCTCACCGACGATAGCCACCTGACCGGCAGGTTGGATCCGTGCTTCCTGCATCGCTATAAAGGTGGGGTCTGCCTGAATGTACCGGGCCTGGGCCTGACCACCGGTCATCTGGGCGAGGAAATAGATACCTATTGTTGTCGCTACCAGTCCACCCAGAACGATAAGGAAGATGTCGAAAAACTTACGATCATGATCGGCAGACACAGTAGTTTCCTCGCTTGTTGACCCGGACCCTGCTCCAGACGCGCGAAATTATGGCGCAGGACTCGCGATGACGCCACCGTTCCAGTCGGACTTTTTTTATTAGACTGGCGCGCCCGACAGGATTCGAACCTGTGACCTTCGGCTTCGGAGGCCGACACTCTATCCAGCTGAGCTACGGGCGCGCGGAAAAAAGCGGCGCAATCATACCCGGATGGTTTCGGATCGTCCATTCAGCGCGACGGGGGCAGGCCGGTCAATCCGGGGTTCCAAAACCTGACCGGATGCCGGGTCGAAAGCGCGAAATTTGCGCCATCACTTTTTGGGAGCATGGTGGCGAATAAATTCTCTCCTATCCAAATCAATAAGTTGGATGACAATCAAGTGCCTTTCGTCGCACCGAAACACCACTTCGCCCCGTTCAACTATGAATCGCTTCGTATTTTGTACTAGTCTTTGGGTATCGGTCTGTGCGGACCGCCTGCCAACAGACAACGACAATGGTCCTAACCCGAGCGTCTGCACCTGGCCGAGGGCAGAGGGGAAAGCATTTCCCACAGTAAAGAGTGTTGAGAGGCTAAGAAAGATGAAACTAGTCGGGGGAGTCCTGATCGGTATTGTTGCGGCGGTAGCGGTTTCAGGTTGCGTCTACGTGGGACCGAGCAAGGAAGCCAGGCAGACAGCAAGATATGAAGAATACGGCCCCAAGTTCACCGCGGAAGAAAAAACCAACATGTCGTTGGATGAGAAGCTGGCGATCTATAACGCCAATGTAGCGATCGAACAGCAACTCAGGTGCAGGACCGGAGAGATCACGGGTTCGCACTTCCGTGTATTCCGTTGCTTTACCAATGATGAACTCATAGCGCAGCAAAATGCGGCGGAGGAATTCATGCGTGCGGCAAGAAGAGGCAGCGCCTTCTAGGAAAGGGGAACCAGCTGCCGGGAGGTGGTCGGGTTGCCTGTTACGCCGCTTAGGCGCGGCAGGCGCGCGCGTCTGTGGTCTATTCTGAGGATACCTGCTTCAAAATCCGCCGGCTCATCGCCAGCGAGCTGTCCAGTACGTCAGATAATCCCGGTCCGCCGCGATAATTCGCGCAAAAGAACAGACCGGGATGATCTTCTTCCAGGTGCCCCAGGTGCGCGAGAAATTCTCCGTAGCCGACGTTGTACTGTGGAATCGCCCGACGGTGGTAGGTTTGTTGGGAAAATACCGGGTCGCCCTTGAGTCGGAGAAGATCGCCTAACTCTTCTGTCGCCAGCGCTACGCTGCGTTCTTTGTCGTCTGATGCGCATTCGGGCATCGTCGTGCCGCCGATAAAAATCATTAATGAGACGTGATCGTCGGGGGCCCTGTCGGGAAAGCATGTCGACGAGAAGATTGCGCCGAGAACGCGTCGATCCTCCGCGTGAGGAATCAGCATGCCAAAGCCATCGAGTGGATGTCCGACCTGTTCCCTTCGGTAGCCGAGTACAAGAGTGGTCACGGGTGGGTGATAAAGATCCGAGAAGGATCCGAGCTTCGCCGCAAGCGTCGACTCCCACGGCAGACCGGGCACATCGAATGCCGGTGTGGAAACAACCAGATCGCTGCAGGTCTCGCTCGTCTCGCCGTCCGCCTGCTGCCAGCGGACTGTCCAGTTGTCAGCGGACCGGCTGATGGATGTCAGGTTTGCGTTTGTTACGATCTTTGCCGAACTTGTTCTCGCGAGGGTTTGTGGCAGCATCTCGATGCCATCTTTGAATGCGATCAGGCGACTCTTGTAGCCTTTCTCGCCACTCTTGCGCCGTTCCCGGGAAAGCTTTAACGCACCCCCTATCATTGATCCAAATCGCGCCTCGAGATTCCAGACCTTTGGAAACGCATATCGAATCGAGAGCTGATCCGGATCACCGGCCCAGATTCCCGAGACCAGTGCGTCGATCCCATAGTCGAGAAATTCGTGGCCCATGCGCCGGGTGACAAAAGATGCGATCGACTCATCACCGTCGGCATCTGCGGCCTTGATGAAAGGCTCGACAAGGAGGCGCAGCTTGGCCCGCATCGAGTAAAGGGGTGTTGTGATCGCCGACAGTGCCGACATCGGCATGGCCACGGGTCGGCCGTTTTTCACCAGGTAGCGCCTGTCGGCTATCGGGTTCGACTCAATGATATCGGACGACAGACCGATTTCGTCGACAAAGTTTTCGGCGCTTGCGCTCTTGACGAGCATCGAATTCGGTCCGCGCTCACAAAGATAGCCGTCGATCCGTCTGGACTGGATAACCCCACCGACATGGTCGCTTTTCTCAACAACCGTAACCCGGATACCCGCCTTGCTGAGTCGCCAGGCCAGTGCGAGTCCACTGAGCCCCGCGCCCAGTACGATCATATGTCTGGAATTGGCCTGATCGTTCATTTCAGCTCGTCACCTCGATCCGGTTCTCTAGCCCAGTGTGGCCTTCATCACGAGAAAGAAGATAATTGAGAGGATGGCACCGGCCGGGATCGTCACGATCCAGGACAGCATGATCCGCCCGACGACACTGAGATCGATGGCTTCGATGCCGCGGGCCATACCGACCCCGAGGATAGCGCCCACCAGCGTGTGCGTCGTTGAGATCGGGATTCCGGTGCTGGAAGCGACGACGATAGTCGTTGCGGCGGCAAGCTCCGCAGCAAACCCGCGGCTGGGAGTCAGGTGGGTGATCTTCTCCCCTACCGTTGCGATGACCCGTCTGCCGTAGGTTGCCAGCCCGACGACAATTCCCAGCCCGCCCAGGACCAGCACCCAGACCGGAATCGCCGCTGTCTGGCCGACGACACCGGTGGCTGCCGTACTGACGACGGCTGCCACCGGGCCGATTGCATTAGCCACGTCATTGGACCCATGCGCGAAGGCCATGCCACACGCCGTAATAATCATCAGGACGCCAAAAACGCGCTCGACCGTGTGGTAGTGAAACTGCTTCTCGGCCTTCTTGTCGATCTGGATCCTGCTGATAGCAATCTTTCCGACGATGGCAATGGTGATGCCGATCAAGACAGCCGCCAGATAAGATTCGAACGTGGAGAGATGCAGGCCAACGTGTTTCAGACCCTTGAAGATCGTTACCAGCGTAATGTTGAAGCCGGCGAAAAACATGTAGTACGGCACATATTTTTTCGCCCGGGGCAGCGGGTCCTCTTTCTCGAGAATCAGCTTTTGCACGCTGCGGAAGATGAGGAAGGCGATCAGACCTGCGATCAGGGGCGAGATGACCCAGCTCATGACGATGGTGCCGACTTTGGACCAGTGGACTGCATCCATGCCGATACCGACGGCTGCAAATCCGACAATCGCGCCGACGATGGAATGCGTTGTCGAGACCGGCCAGCCCTTGTGCGACGCTATCGCCAACCAGATGCCTGCCGCGAGCAGCGCCGACAACATTCCGTAAATGAGTATCTCAGGCGAGTCCGACAACAGCGAGGCATCGACGATCCCCTTGCGGATCGTCGAGGTCACCTCGCCACCTGCCAGCACGGCGCCTGCAAATTCGAACACTGTCGCGACAAAGATGGCCTGTTTGATCGTCAGTGCCTTGGCGCCGACCGAAGTCGCCATCGCATTGGCGACATCATTGGCGCCTATGCCCCAGGCCATAAAGATGCCGAAAAGGGCGGCAAGGCCTACATAAAGTTGATAGTCGGTCATGATTGCCGGATTAGGGAACCTCTGATTTATTCATGAACTCGTACCCTGTGCCGATATCCGGCTTTACCTAGCGGGCAAGGAGATTCTCAAGTCGACGACCAACACGTTCCGCCATGTCGGCGATTTCGCCGACGAGTTCGATCGCCTTGTACAGAAAAACCGCGTCGATGGGTGACAGCTCCTTTTCGACCGCCATCACGGCATTACGCGCCTGTCTTTCCAGGCGGTCTGCATTGGATTCGATTTTGTCGATCTCGCTGATCATCGATTCGACGCGTTCTGCTTCGGCGCCCCGGAAGGAAGTTTCGAACAACTCGTCGAGCTCACGGATACTCTTGCGCGCTTTTTTGCTCGCTGCCGAGGTGCAATTGAGCAGTTCGGTGAAAGACTCGTGAAGTCCTTCGGGAAACTCCGTCTTGCGCCAGACGATCAGCCGCCCGGTTTCTTTTGCAAGATTGGCTATCTGGTCCTGTGCATACACCAGGTCCAGAAGATCCTGCCGTCTCACCTGGCGCATCACGTTTTGCTTTGACAGCTGTCGACGGATCAACTGCTTGAGGTTGTCAGCCTCGTGCTCGATCAGCGAGATGTTCGAAAGACAGGTGGCGGCTGTTTCCCAATCGCCCTTATCGGCCGCTCCAACCAATGCAACGAGTTCCCGCACTGCCTTGTGGCAGATTTCCATGTGGGATTGCAGTGGATCGACAGGCGATGATCCAAAAATATTTGAAAAATAATTACTCAATGAAGCCTCCGCCAAACCGTCGGTCGGGCTGTCGCTCAGAATGAATTCGGGAACCTCTGATCTGTTCATGAACAGATCAGAGGTTCCATTAGAGGTTCTCTAGTCGCTTTCCTTCTCTATCAGAAACTCGACAACCTCGAATAGCTGCGGGATGCCGCCGGCCATATCGGCGCCCGTTACATATTTCCCGTTGACCACCATCGCCGGCACACCCGAAATTCTGTAACGGCGAACCAGGCTGTCGGCGCGCCGCAACTTCGTCTGCACAGCGAAGGAGTTGAAAGCCTCCAGGAATTCCTGTTCCGAGACGCCATAGCCGGCAAAGAACTTGACCAGCTTGTCCTCTGTGTTCAACGGGTTCCGATCGACATTCAAAGCCTTGAACAGGCCATCGTGCATCTCGTCGAGTCGCCCCAGGGCTTCAGCCGTGTAGTAAGCGCGGGCGTGAACCTGCCAACTCCGGTTCAATGTGGCGGGGATCCTGACAAACTCGGCATTGGAGGGCATCTCGTTTTCGACCCATTCCCGCAGGTGGGGCTCCAGCGTGTAGCAATGCGGGCACCCATACCAGAAGATCTCCAGCACCTCGATTTTTCCGGGGTCCACGCTGGTTGGCTGAACCGGGGTCATTACCCGGTAGTGCGTTCCAGGCTGATAGCGTTCCAGTTGAGGCGGTAGCTGTGATGCTTCGGGGGTGGCTTCCGCCAGCACGATGAGATCTTCTTCTTCGCTGTCATCGTCTGCAGCGGCCTCGGCTTCGTCCATCTCCTGCGCCAGGGCGATCGATGTCTCGTCATCTACCTTGTCGGTTGATTGTTGCGCGGCCGGGGTCGGTATTTCTGCGACCACCCGTTGCGACTGAGAGGCGGGTTCCTCGGCACTACAGGCAGCGGTGGCCAGTGCAAAGAAAATAATTGCGCAGATTCTTGTCATTCTTTTCTCCATGCGGGCTATCGCAGCCCCTGTATATAGGAAGACACTGCCTTGATGTCTTCTTCTGTCATGTTGCGGGCGATGCTACGCATCATCTGGTTGGGGTCCGAGCGCCTGGCGCCACTGGCGAAAAGACGCAGCTGGCTGGCCAGGTAAGCTGAGTGCTGGCCGGCGATGACCGGATAATCAGACATCGGGTTACCAAGGCCGTTCGGTCCGTGGCAGGCGATACATGCGCTGATACCCCTGTCCGGATCTCCCCCACGATAAAGCCTCTGGCCCCGGCTGACTGCGGAAGGATTTGCCTCTTTCGATGCGAGGACCTGGCCGCTATAAAATGCCGCAAGATCCTGTGCATCTTCTGCCGACAGGGACGCGGCCTGGGCGCTCATCAGCGGGTTTTCCCGTCTTTGATCCTTGAATGCCGCGATCTGAGCTACGAGATAGCTGCTGTGTTGTCCGGCGAGTGATGGCCATTCAGGGTTTACACTGTTGCCGTCGGCTCCGTGGCAGGCAGCGCAAACAGCCGATTTTGCCTGGCCCGCATCTGCGGAACCCTCCGCCATGACACTGGCAGGGGTGGTTGCAAGAACGGCAATGACTGCGGTCAGCGACGCGATGGCTAAGATCTTTCTCATTAGTCTGGCTACTCCGGATTCCTCTGGTGCTCGCCGCTGCCGAACTCGAGCAGCCTCGTGACAGACATGGGCGGGCGCATTAAGCTGCAAATTTTACACTACCTGCTGCGAGAAACCCCACCCATCCGAGCATGTCCGTTTATCCCCACATCGAATTCATGACCAGCGCGAACCGACCGAGCCAGTTCGTAGCCGATAGTGGCCGTGAGGTTGCGTTTGCAGGGCGATCCAACGCGGGAAAGTCGAGCGCCATCAACACGATCACAGCCAGACGCAAACTGGCACGAATAAGCAAGACGCCGGGGCGCACGCAGTTGATCAATTTCTTTGAATTGCAGCCGGATCAACGACTGGTTGACCTGCCGGGATATGGGTTTGCGAAAGTGCCGGAAGCGATGCGAAAACACTGGCGCGAACTGGTGACGGCGTACTTCGAGCGACGCCAGTCACTGGCAGGGCTTTTCGTCGTGATGGATTGCCGCCGGCCATTGAGAGAATTCGATCTGCAGATGATGGCCTGGGCTGAACACAGAAAATGCCCGGCCCATGTTCTTCTCACCAAATCGGACAAGTTGTCGAAAGGCAAAGCGTCTGCGGCTTTGCATTGGACACGCCGGGAATTGGGTGACAGCGCGACTGTGCAGCTGTTTTCCGCATTGAAGGCGACCGGAGTCGATGAAGCGCGGAATTATCTCGATGCAATGCTGGCGGATTGACCAAAAACACCGCAAAAAAATACCGTAAAAAATACCCTGGGGGCGAAAAACAGGGGACGCCCCCAGGGTAACTGCATAGCCCGGCTTGGGGTAGCTGGGCAGCTGGCCCGCTTAGGGAGGCAAGCGGGCGAGCGTCTCACTGGCGCTCATGGGAATAGACACGGTGCATTGCGGCAAAGTTCCCTGGCGCGATAAAAAACTGCTCAGTGCGCTTCGTCCCAGTTATTGCCTGTACCGGTGTCTACCTTGAGAGGGACAGCGAGTTGAGCCGCCTCCGACATGCGGGCGGGCAGCCCTTCCGTCATGACCTCCAGTTCCTCTTCAGGGACCTCGAACACCAGCTCATCGTGAACCTGCATGATGATGCAGGTATTTGATTTCTCACCCGTCAGCCACCTGTCCACGCCAATCATGGCCAGCTTGATGATATCGGCGGCAGTCCCTTGCATCGGCGCGTTGATTGCACTGCGTTCGGCGTATTGTCTTCGCTGGGGATTTTTTGAGCGAATCTCGGGCAGATAAAGGCGGCGGCCAAAAACGGTCTCGACAAAGCCGGATTCCCTCGCCTGCTCACGGGTGCGATCCATATAGTCGCGAACGCCGGGATAGCGTTCGAAATAGAGATCCACGTATTGCTGGGCCGCGCCACGGTCTATTCCCAGTTGACGGGCGAGACCAAAGGCCGACATGCCATAGATGAGTCCGAAATTGATCGCTTTTGCGGATCGTCGCTGATCGTCTGAAACCTTATCCGGGGCGGTGTCGAATACCTCCGCCGCTGTTGCGCGGTGAATATCGGCATCGGCATGGAAGGCCGTCAGCAGACCTTCATCGCCCGACAAGTGGGCCATGATGCGCAACTCGATCTGTGAGTAATCGGCCGCCAACAATTTGAAACCGGGACGTGGCACAAAAGCCTGGCGAATCCTCCTGCCTTCGGGTGTTCGTATCGGGATATTCTGGAGATTCGGGTTTGAGGACGACAGACGCCCGGTGGCGGTGACCGACTGATGATAAGAAGTGTGGACCCTGCCGGTATCCCTGTCGACCTCACCGGGTAATTTGTCAGTATAAGTCGATTTCAGTTTCGCCAGGCTTCGATAGCCGAGTATCAGCGCCGGCAGTTCGTGACCTTTTTCGGCCAGTTCCTGGAGCACGTCTTCCGCCGTTGATGGCTGTCCCTTTGGCGTTTTTCTCACCATGGGTATCTCGAGCCTCTCGAACAGAATTTCCTGCAATTGTTTGGGAGAACTCAGATTGAACGGACCACCCGCTGCCTCGTATGACTGTTCCTCCAGTTTCTGCATTTGTCGGGCGAACTCATGACTCTGCTTCTTGAGCATCGCGACATCCAGCCGCACGCCGAGATGTTCGATTTTCTCCAGGATGGGCACCAGCGGCATCTCGATATCCCTGTACACGTCAAGGAGACGGCCTGTTGCCTCCAGCTGCGGGTACAGCGTCTGGTGCAAACGTAGTGTGATATCGGCGTCTTCTGCCGCGTAGGGTGCCGCCTCTTCCAGCGGCACCTGGTTAAAGCTGAGTTGTTTGGCGCCCTTTCCGGCGACATCTTCGTAATGGGTCGTTTCACGGCCGAGATACTTGAGTGCGACCGAGTCCATGTCATGCCGCGTTGCCGTGCTATTGAGTACATAGGACTCGAGCATGGTGTCGTTAGCGATTCCCTGGAGATCAATGCCGTGATTGGCAAGAACATGTGCATCGTATTTCAGATGGTGCCCGATCTTGCCTCGATCGGGATCTTCAAGCAGTGGTTTTAGTTGCGCAAGAACCGTGTCCCGGTCCAGCTGATCCGGTGCGCCGGGATAGTCGTGAGCCAGCGGCACATACGCGGCATGACCGGTCTCGACGGCAAACGACACACCCACGATGTTCGCCTGCATATAGTTCAGGCTGTCGGTTTCGGTATCGAACGCAAACGAATCAGCCGCAAGAAGCTTGTCGATCCAGTGCTGCAGCGCATCGGATGTCAGGATCGTATCGTAGTCTCCATCGTCGTCCTTTCGATCGGGTTGCGGTTTATCATCCGCGGCGTCTTCGTCCGACAGCTTGCGTAGCAGAGAGACCAGTTCCCAGCGCTGGTAGATTTCGCGCAGTCTGGCCAGATCCGGCGGCTGGCGGATGAGATCGGTTGGATCTTGCTCCAGCTTTACATCGCAGTCGATCGTCGCCAGTTCACGCGACAGCTCCAGTTTTTCGATATTGTCTCTCAGGCTTTCACCGACCTTGCCCCTGACCTCATCCGCATGCGCAAGAATCCCGGCGCTGCTGCCCCATGCCTGTAGCCACTTGACGGCGGTCTTTGGCCCTACCTTCGGTACACCCGGTATGTTGTCGGAGCTATCGCCGACCAGCCCGAGATAGTCGATAAACTGATCGGGGCGAACACCGAACTTTTTGACCACGCCGCCTGCGTCGAGATGACTGTTGTTCATGGTGTTGACCAGTGTCACCCGGTCGTTCACCAGTTGCGCCATATCCTTGTCGCCGGTCGAGACCAGCGTGGTCAGGCCCTGCTCACTGGCGCGCGTTGCCAGGGTGCCGATGACATCGTCAGCCTCGACGCCCGGGATTCGCAGCACGGGGAATCCCATCGCCTCGACGGCGTCCAGCAAAGGTTCGATCTGGGATCTCAACTCATCAGGCATGGGGGGGCGGTGGGCTTTGTATTCGCTGTAGATTTCGTTGCGGAAGGTTTTGCCGCCGGCATCCATGACGACCGCCATATGCTGCGGGTCGTAATCCTCGACCAGCTTGTTCAGCATGTTGAGGACGCCGAGCAATGCTCCGGTCGGCTCGCCGTTGCTGGTGGTCAGCCCGGGCATCGCGTGGAACGCCCGGTAAAGATAGGAGGAGCCGTCGACCAGGACGAGAGGTTTGCTAGCGGGTGTCTTGTTCATTCTTCCGGGCCGGCATCAAACGTGTCGTCTTCCGATTCGATCTCACCGTCTTCGAGCGGTTGTTCGGGCTCCTCCAGCACCGGGTCTTCAAATTCGGGCTGTGGCTCGGGCGCCTCCAGGGCCGGGTCCGCTTCTTCGGGCAGATAGAGCGGGCCCATCTGCCCGCAGGCAGGCAGCAACATTACGAAAGCAAGGAGGATGACGCGCATGGAGTCGGTCTCGTGAATTGGCTTGGGGAGCCCCTGATCTATTCGGAGGTTGCCTAGTATAAACCCGCAGAAATTCAGTCGGGCTGAGTCTCTGATCGTGACCACACCTGCCAGTATTCCTGATCGCGAAAGACCGGTTTTGCATCCGTTGTCTGGCGGCTGTCCAGCAACTGGAAATTGTCACCAAGCAAGGTGTCGAGATCCTTCGGCGCGATTCCAAATGGCGGGCCGTCCAGCTCGTCGCCGTCAAGAAAGAAGTAGCCGACAAGAAACCCGCCCGGCCGGATCACGCTGGCGATCTTGCGTGACCAGTCGGCCCGTTGCGACAGGGGCATGGCACACATGAAGGCCCGTTCGTAAACGAGGTCGAACATCCCCGCATCCAGCGCGAAGAAGTCCGCGACCTCCAGCTGCGCATCGCTGCCTCGGGTGACCTTGCGGGCGATATCGATGGCCGTCGGACTGAAATCGATCGCCAGCACTTCGTAGCCAGCCGCGGCCAGGCTGACGACTTCGTAACCGGACCCGCAACCCGGCACAAGCGCTCTGCCGGGACTCACCATTTGTGCCACGTACTTCTCGAAATCAAGGGGTACGCCGCCTGCATCCCAGGGTAGCCGACCCTCAAGGTAAAGGCTCTCCCAGTGTTTTGGACCAAGATCTTTCATATGGCTCGATGCTGACCAGAGCTTCCCTGCCCGCTGCCGGTCGTGCGTGGCAAAACGGCAAGCGTCAGGCGTGAAATGCAGACCAGTCGATTCCTGTCATCCGTCAGCTGTACGTCCCAGACATGGCTGCGCCGCCCCGTATGGAGGGGTCGCGCGGTGCCCGTGACATGTCCATCGGTCACCGAGCGCAGGTGATTGGCATTGATCTCCTGGCCGACGACGTAGTAGCGCTGGTGATCCACGCAAAGACCGGCGCCGGTGCTGCCGAGACTTTCGGCGAGTACAACGGATGCTCCACCGTGCAGCAAGCCATACGGCTGGTGAGTACGATGATCGACAGGCATTGTCGCTTGCAGATAGTCGTCGCCGATCACCGTGAATCGTATTTCCAGCGCATCGTGGATCGTGTTCTCGCCAAAGCTGTTGAGTTCATCGACACACGGAGTCCCGAACCAGATTGACATACTCGATCACTCCAGGGTTGTGCTACAGACGACTTTCATCACGCTTGCGGTTTGCTTTTGTCTGGAAATACGTGGGCCAGCCGTGCCAGTAGCAAAATCTGTTGCCGCTGGGTTTTTGTCGCAACGAAGATTGTATCGTCTCCCGAGATGGTTCCGACGACTTCCGGCCATCCGGCGGCATCGAGGGCTACTGCGACACTCTGGGCCGCACCGGCTGCCGTTCGTATGACGGTCAGGTTGGCGCCCGCCGGCGCGATACCGATAACGAAGCCGGTCAGGCGGTCGAAGGATCTGTAACGCCGTGGTCTGTCGTCGTGGGGCGCGAGGTAGCGGTCAGCGACCTTTGCGACACCTAGTTCCCGAAGATCCCGGCTGACACTCGATTGTGTCGCATCGTGCCCCTGATCCTGCAATTGGGCGACCAGGTCTTCCTGGCGCCCCACCTCGGATTCCCGGAGAATTGTCAGGATAGCTTCACGCCGGGCCGTCTGCTGAGTACGATCACCTGGCATAACAAACGCCTCGCTGGTAAACAGAATGCGCATACTACAGAAACAATGCGCATAATGATTTGCTGGCCCGAGGTCCGACCCCATCCGGTGTAGCCAATGTCAGATGAAAAGACCCCGACCGTCGAGCCTCTCGAAGTGGTCGAAGTAACGACCGGTGAGCGACCCTCGGCCAGCGTGATCTGGCTTCATGGGCTAGGCGCCGACGGTCATGATTTCGAACCTGTGGTCCCCGATCTGAAACTACCGGATGGCCCGGATGTGCGCTTCATATTTCCCCATGCGCCGGTTCGGCCAGTCACCATCAATGCCGGCTATCCGATGCGTGCCTGGTATGACATACGCTCGATCGACCGGTCCGCGCCACAGGATACTGAAGGCTTTCAAAGCAGTCTGGATGCCGTTACAAGCCTTATCGAAAACGAGGAGTCGCGCGGAATAGCCGCGCGGAAAATCGTCCTCGCCGGTTTCTCGCAAGGCGGGGGAATCGCAATCACAGCGGCTCTTTGCTATCCGAGGCCACTCGCCGGTGTCATGGGGCTTTCAACCTGGGTACCGCGGATCGATAGTCTTGCAGCCGAGTGCGATTCCGCCAACGCTTCGACGCCGCTGTTTCTGGCGCATGGCAGTATGGATCCCATGGTGCCGGAAGCTCACGGCCGCGACTCCGCCGACAAACTTGAGAAGCTGGGCTATCCCGTGACCTGGCACAGCTACCCGATGCTGCATGCGGTTTGCCCTGAAGAGATAAAAGATATTCGCGACTGGCTATCTGCCCGGCTGCGATCGGACGCGCACTAAATTCGAAGCTCCGACCTTTGCCGGTGTCGCGAGCTCAGGATTGACGAACCGGTTGCGCGGTCCGCCTTGCTCTCAGCGCTGACTCCCTCGAAGACGTTCCGCGACGCGGCGATAGGCCTCGCGGAAAGGGATTCCGTCATCCACGACCATTCGGTAGGCCTCCTCGGTGGCATACAGGGTCTTGTCCATTTGTATGTTTTCTGGAACAAAGCGGATTCCCCCGAGGGCTCTTGCCAGTACACGCAATACGTCGCCCGCAAGGTCGATTCCCCTGAAAAGTGGTGCCTTGATAATCTGAAGATCGCGATGGTAGCCGGAGGTCAGGCGTGGGCTCACCGACAAGACTTCTACGAGACAGGACAGCGAGGTTGCGCTGCGCGCACGGATCAGTTCGAAAACATCAGGGTTGCGTTTCTGGGGCATGATCGAGGACCCGGTTGTCATCATTGCAGGCAATGCCACATAGCTGAACTCCCGGGAGTAGAACAGGATCAGGTCAGTTGCGAGGCGGCCGATATCGGCCATCAGCAGATGAATCTCGAACAAGAGATGGGCCTCCCCCTTGCCCCTTGAAAGCTGGACTGCTGTCACGGGTGTTTGTGTTTGCGCGAATCCCAGCGCGACCCGGGTATGCTCGCGGTTGATGGGCAGGCTTGCGACACCGTAGCCGGCGGCTGATCCGAGCGGATTCAGATCCAGCCGACGCAATGCCCCGAGCAGCCCCTCTGCATCGTCGCGAATTTCGGTGACATATGCCCCGGCCCAAAGCGCGACCGAGCTGGGCATTGCCGGCTGCAAGTGAGTGTATCCGGGCAGCGGCGTGTCTTTCTCGCGCTCCGCCAGCGACTCCAGCCCGGATGCAATGGCCATGGCCTGCTCGTGCAATGAGTGGCATACGTCTTTCAGATACAGTCTCAGTGCCGCCAGAACCTGGTCGTTGCGCGAACGCCCCAGGTGCAGATGTGGACCGGCCTCAGGGTAGCGTTCGGAAAGACGCGTCTCCAGCGCCGTGTGGACGTCTTCCTCTTCGAGGGTGACCGTCCATTGTCCTTCGGCGTGTTCCAGCGCCAGGGCATCGAGACCCTGCTCTATGTCATCAAGATGGGCGCGGCTCAGCAGGCCCGAGTCTGCCAGCATCCGGGCGTGGGCCTTGGATGCTGTCACGTCATACGGCACCAGGCGATTGTCCAGCAGGTGATCGTCACCCGCGGTGAACGCCAGAATCTCCTCGTCCAGCGGGTCACCCTTATCCCATAGTCGTGTCATGGTCGTCGATCTCTCCAGCCAACATCGTTTCAGCGGCCCGTGTCGGCGGCTTGTTCGGCAGCGCTAAGTGTTGCTGTGTTCGCGACCACCAGGGTGCCGGTACCCTCGTTTGTAAATACTTCCAGCAGCAAGCTGTCCGCGACGTCGTGTGAGATCACATGAACCCGTTCGACTCCTCCGCGGATGGCCGCCTCGATCGCCGCGGCCTTCGGCACCATGCCGCCGGCCAGCTGACCCTTCTCGCGCATTTCCATCAATCCGCCAAGATCCATATAGGAGACCAGTGATCGGGGGTCGTTTTCATCTTCCAGAATCCCGGCTGCACCGGTGGCGATGATCAGCTTCTCGGCGCCGAGGTCGGTGGCCAGCGCTGCGGCGACTGTGTCCGCGTTGATGTTAAGCAACGTCCCTCCGGAATCGGCAGACAGGGGACTGATCACCGGCAGGAATCCGGCCTCAAGTTGCTTCGCCACTACTTCACTGTTGATCTTTTTGATATCGCCTACATAGCCATAGTCGACTGTCTGCTCGCCGGCGTCTTCAAGCTCGACAGGCGGTCGCCGACTCGCCTCGATCAGACCGGCATCCACGCCGCTCATGCCGACAGCCGGGATGCCCAGGTCCCTGCAAGTCGCCAGGATGCGGGTGTTGACCAGACCATTGAGAACCATGGTCGTGACTTCCAGCGCCCCGGCGTCGGTAACCCTTCTGCCGGCGACAAACCGCGAGGGAATTCCCAGCGACTCGGCCAGTTGCGTAGCCTGAGGGCCGCCACCATGGACCAGCACGACACGGATACCGACCTCGTGCAGGATTCCGATCTGCTCCAGCATATGTCTGGCGCTTTCGGCATCAGCGAAAACCGCACCTCCCACCTTGATAAGGAAAACCTTGCGTTTGAACATTCGGATGTAGGGCACGGCGTCCTTGAGTGCCGTCACCGCGATATTGCGTTCCCCGCGCTTACTCATATCAGAATTCTCAGTCGCTCATGAGTTTCCGGAGTACGGCCATCTGTGCGTACATCCGATTGGCCGCCTGCCGGATCACCCGGCTGCGGGGCCCATCCAGGATCTGGCTGCGGACCACGACTTCCCGGCGGACCGGGAGGCAGTGCATAAAAATACATTGCGGCGCGGCGCGCCGGAACCAGGTCTCGTCCACCGTCCATCCGGACAGGCGCGTACGCGCCTCTGCTTCGGCCTCCGGTGCCCCGTAGTGTGTTGTGGAACTCCACGACTTGGCATAGAGGACGTGAGCACCTTCCATCGCCAGTCGACGGTCGTCGGTCTCCGAGACAGAGCCGCCGCCAGCCTCAGCGGCCGCCCGCGCCCGCTCCATGACCGGCTCAGGCAATCCAAAGCCATCCGGTCTCAACACCGTGACATCCATGCCTCGCATTGCGGCCATGTGGACGGTTGCAGACGGGACCGCCAGTGGCAGGGCTTTTGGATGATCGGCCCAGGACAGGACGAATCGGCCGTGGCGTGCAGGTATCTTCTCGTCATCGAGAGTCTTCCAGTCGGCCAGTGCCTGGCAGGGGTGATTGACCGCCGACTCCATGTTGATCAGCGGTACCGGGCACAAGGGTTCGATCGCGGAGAAGACCGGTTCGCCCAGGTCCTCCTGCAGATCAGTGCCACCCGCAAACGCCCGCACGCCGAGCGCATCCGCATAGGATGCCAGTACGGGGATCGCCTCGCGTACGTGTTCTGCTGCGTCGCCGGTCATCGGGACATCGTCCCGCAGCTCCAGCTTCCAGCTCGAGTCGGGCGTAATGACGAAGGAGCTTCCACCCAGCCGCGCCATTCCTGACTGGAAGGACGCGAGGGTTCGCAACGAAGGGTTCAGGAACAGGAGGCCCAGCACCTTGCCTCGCAAGGCCTCGGGTTGCGGTGAGCGTTCCAGCCGCCTGGCGAGATCCAGGAGCTTGTCAATTTCTTCGGACTGCAGTTGATCCAGATCCAGAAAGTTCTTCATGTGACGATCTCGCCAAGGGCGGCCGCCAGCTGTTCGACATGCTCCTGCCGGAGCGTCAGTGGCGGCAGCAGGCGCAGCACATGCGGATCCGCGCTGGTCCCCGTCAGGATATTGCGCGCGAGCAGTTCGTCGCGGACCTCTCGGGCCGGCGGCCCGGTACGCAGGCCGAGGAGGAAGCCTGCGCCCTGGATCGCCGTGATCGGTCCCGTGAGGCAGGTATTCGCGATCATCGCGGACAGTTTTCTGACATTCCCAAGGAGGTCCTCGTCCCGGATCGCTCCTATGACTGCCGTGATGGCGGCGCAGGCCATCGGCCCTCCGCCGAAGGTCGAGCCCAGATCCCCGTTTGCGAGGGGGTCGGCGATTCGATCCGATGTAATCACCGCGCCGGTCGGGAATCCGCCACCCAGACCCTTGGCCGTAGTCAGGATGTCCGGGGTGACACCATGCATCGAAGCGACGAAGGGATATCCACTGCGTCCCATGCCGCACTGAACCTCATCGAAAATGAGGATTGCCCCGGCGGCGCCTGCGAAGGCATGTGCCGCTCGCAGGAATTCCGGGGCCAGCGCTCGTGCACCAGCGATCCCCTGGATCGGCTCGAGAATAATCGCCGCCGTATCCATTCCGACCGCCTTTTCGAGTGCCTGGCTGTCGTCGGGCTCCACAAAGGCGATCTCGAACGGGGTTTGGGGAAAGCCATACCAACTCTCGGAGCACCCCCAGGTAGCGGCCGCAGCCGCAGCCGTCCGGCCGTGGAAACCACCTTTCAGAGCGACCACCTGCTTTCGACCGGTCTGCCTGAAAGCGAGACGCAGCGCATTCTCGTTAGCCTCCGCGCCGCTGTTGACAAGAAACACCCGATCGAGCCCCGCCGGGGCAAACCTGGCAAGAGCCTCAACCGCGCCGGCCCGAACGTCCAGCGGCACCAGGTTGCTTTGAAATATGAGTGTCTCGGACTGTGCCCGGATTGCGGCACTTAGCGCCGGATGCCCGTAGCCGAGGCTGACCACGGCATGCCCACCGTAGAAGTCGAGGATCTCGCGGCCATCTGTTGTCCGCAGCATGACACCGTGGCCTGACAGCGGCTCGATCGGCAGCTGGGGGTAGACCGGTAGCGTCCATTGGAGCTCAGTTGCAATCATCGTCGTAATGTCCTCAGGTCCAGCCAGGACCCGGTGCCATCAGCCCGGTCGTTTCTTCCAGACCCAGCACTCGATTCATCCACTGCATCGCGCCACCCGCCGCGCCCTTGCCGAGGTTGTCGATGACGCTCATCACGGCGTAGCTCTGGCCGCTTACCGCGAGTCCGATCCTGGCCCGATTCGATCCGACGACATCCTTGATGCGAGGTTGTCCATCGATGATCTCGATCAGGGGGGACTGGTCATAGGCATCCGTCAAAGCGGTGCGGAGGTCCTCGATATCTGTGCCTGCCGCGAGTCGACCCTGGATAGTGGCATGTATACCCCGTGCAAAGGGTCCGGAGTGGGGTACGAAATTGACCTTTGGCTCATGGCCGCAGGCCTCTCCGCAGAGGGTCTCGATCTCGGGTGCGTGCCGGTGCTGCAAGGGCCGATAGGCAAACAGATTGGAGTGCCGTTGCGGATGATGGGTCGTTGGCAGAGGCGATTTACCCGAGCCCGTGCTACCGGTGACAGCGCTGACGAAGAATTCGGTCTCCACCACCCTGGCGCGCAGCAAAGGCACGATCGCGAGCAGCACTGCTGTCGCAAAGCAGCCTGGATGTGCGACGTTTGCCGTCTGAGCGCCCGTTACGTGCTCGGGAACCGCGCAGGAAAATGATTCCAGCAAGTCCGGGGCGCCGTGACTGTGGCCATAGATGGACTCATAGCGTTTAACATCGCGGAAGCGGAAATCGGCTGACACATCGACGATACAGGGCTTTTTTTCAGAGAGTGCATCGAGGGTTCGCTGGATCAACCCTGCACCGATACCATGCGGCGCGGCGCAGAAAATGCCGTCAATCGATTGCGATGCGCATTCGGCAACCAGGTCTTCGGGAGTGACGAAGCGAATGCTGCCCAGGACTCCCGAAAGATGCGGAAAGACCTCGGCGATCAATTGCCCGGTCTTGCTGCCGGAAGAAACGCCCGCAAGCGTCAGATCGGGGTGTGTGGCGATCAGTCGCAAGAGTTCACCGGCTACGTAGCCGGTTCCGCCGAGGACGGCAACCGTTTTGCCCGCACCGTTCATCGTGTCCCGCTGCTTGCCAGGGCATGTGGCATCCTGTCCAGCACTATTTCGGCAAGAGCAGTCTCCTGCGTCAACGCATTGGCAGCCGCTACGTTCAACTGCTCGCGGATCATGTTTACTCCGACTCGGTTATCGGTCGCACGGCCCGTTACCGCGGCCGGCTCAATATCGAAACGGTCCCTGAGCAGCGTCACACCGCCCCAGGCCGCGACCGGATCGTTGGCGCACAGGACGACGGCGGTCAATGCGGCCCGAATCTCGTCATCGCTAAGGATTGCTTCGACGCCATAGGAGCCGAGCAGACCGTCCCCCAGCTCAAACACGATGACATCCGGCCGCCCGTCTGCGAGACGGGTGAGAAGCGAGCGTGTCAGAGCCGGTCCATTCCTGCTGGTTGTGGTGACGATCCCGAAGTCGGTAAAGATACCTGTCTCGGTGGCCCCCGCATCCTCCATTGCAAGTACGTCCCGATTCAGAGAGACACCGGTCGCCTTGAAAGCGGCAACCGTGAGGCCCTGGTGCACGAAGCGACTGATCAGCGCACACGCGGCCGCCGTCTTGCCTGAGTCCATACAGGTCCCGGCCAGCGCCACGACCGGGATCGCCCTCGTATCGAGCACCGGATGCTCCGGGAGATGACTTGTGCCCACCCGCGACGGACGTCCAATTCGTTCCCCAAGGACCGGAAAATGAAGGACGCTGCCGAGCACACGACATTCGAACGGCGGACCCTGGTCCGGGTTGACGGAATCGCAAATGCCGATGACGCCGCCCAGGTTGAGGAGGTTGACCTTTTGGCCCGGCCGCAGCGATTCGGGCAGGTGTCCGCTGTATCCGAACAAAGCGTGCCGGTGGCCCAGCGCACCCACGACAATGTCGCCGGCCTTTACCTGCGCCATGCGTCCGGAGCTCAATTCCAGCTTGTTGTAACTGGATTTGTTGTTCAGCACCTCGACAGCGACGACCACACCCTCTTCGCAGGGGATGTCGGGGGAGATTCGGACAACGCGACTGAGTTCGCAGCTTGCCGCGACCGAGGCGACTTTATCGACAACCAGGGGTTTCACGGCCAGCCCCCTAGGCGGCTCTGCCGTGCAGGATGCCGGGTAGAGATCGCATGCGTGAGAATCCGACCGCATCCTCTGCGGTCCACTCCCCGGAGGCCTCGCCATAGGTGCCACGGCTTGCGGCCAGCAGCGAGTGCCGCGAATCGGTTCCTTCCACAAAGACCTGCCCGGGCCGCAAAAGGAGATAGACTTCGCCGCTCACTCGCGATTGGGATGACTCGAGCAGGGCTTCAATGTCTCTGCACACCGGATCCAGGTGCTGGCCTTCGTGCACCAGGTCACCGTAGACGGCGGCCATTTGTTCCTTGATGCGCAACTGGCAGGCGGACAACGTGAGTTTCTCAAGTTCGCGGTGAGCATTCAGGATCACCTCCGCCGCCGGCGCCTCGAACGCGACCCGCCCTTTTGTTCCAAGGATCGTGTCGCCGACGTGTATGCCACGACCGATTCCCTTCGCCGCGGCGATCGCTTCCACAGCCTCGATTAGTGCGACCGGGTCCAGCGACTGCCCATCCAGACTGACGGGAATACCCCGGGCGAATCGCAGCACATGACGTGACGGAGCCGATGGCGTATCGAACGCACCGCGTGTAACAACCCACGCGTCCTCCGGTATGCACTCGCGAGATCCCAGCGTCTCCTGGCCGCCGATGGTGACTCCCCACAGGCCGCGGTTGATGGAGTAGGCGCCGCCACCCGGCGGTGCGGGCAATCCGTGCTGCGCCAGGTAGGCAAGCTGGTCGTCACGCTGCCAGTTGTTGTCCCGCACCGGTGCGAGAATCCTGAGATCAGGGTTGAGTGCGCCAAGCGCGACTTCGAATCGCACCTGATCGTTGCCCGCAGCCGTGCACCCGTGGGCTACCGTATCGGAGCCGAGATCAGTGGCGGCCCGGGCGAGGGTCCGGGCCTGCAGGACCCGCTCGGCGCCGACGCAAAGAGGGTAGAGCTGACCACGGCGAACATTTCCATAGATCAGAAATCGAAGTACCCGGTCGAAGAACTCGGCCCTGGCATCAACGGTCAAATGGCGTTCGGCGCCCAGCTCCAGCGCGCGCGCCTGTAACGCTTCTGTTGCATCGTCGTCGAGACCGCCAGTGTTGACCGTAATAGTCACAACAGGGCGTTTGTAGGTGTCTTTTAGCCAGGGGACACAGAATGAAGTGTCCAGCCCTCCGGAGAAGGCCAGCAGGATGGGGTTTTGGATTTTCATACTCTACGGGCATCTGTTGTTAATAATAATGCGCATATTTAACTAGAAATGCGCATTATTAGTCAAGCAATATTCACGTTGCCGAATATAGAGCCATGCAGAAAAGAGAAAGATCGGGCGACGGATTCGCCGCCGGGTTCCGTTCAGATACGAATTGAACTCGAGTTGCTGATCTTTATCGCCGCCACGCCCTCGGGCGGGGGCAGATCCAGGATGCGACAGAAAAAGTACAGTTCAGATTCAAGTGACTGACTCACCGCGTCGGCCTTGCGGAAGCCATGCGCCTCGCCCTGGAATTCCAGGTAGGCAACAGGCAGTCCTCTCTTTTTCAGGGTTTCCACCATCACACGGCTTTGTTCGGGCGGCACGACTTTGTCATCGGCACCCTGGAAGAAGATCACCGGGCAGTCAATCTGATCCGCGTTTCGCAAGGGCGAACGCGCACGATAAACGGCCCGGCTGTTGTGCCAGTCACCGATCAGCCAGTGATCGTAGCGGGACTCGAACTTGTGAGTTGCGGCAAACATGCTCTCCGGATCGCCGACACCGAAATAGCTGGCCCCCGACCTGAACGCGTCCGTGAATGCCAGTGCGCACAACACCGTGTATCCGCCGGCGCTGCCTCCACTGATCAGCAGGCGATCGCCATCGATTCTTCCTTCCTCGCTCAGATATCGGGCTCCCGCGATACAGTCCTCCACATCCGCCTGACCCCATCGACCGTAAAGGCTGCGGCGGTAATTGCGACCGTAGCCGGTACTGCCTCTGTAGTTCAGATCGAGCACCGCGAAGCCACGGCTGGTCCAGAACTGGATACGAAGATCCAGCGACGTTCCGGCGGCGCTGGTGGGGCCGCCGTGGCAGGTGATGATCAAAGGAGGTTTCTCGCCGTCCATAGCCTCGTAGTACTCGTTGACCGGCGCGTAGAAGAGGCCGTGGGCCGTTTCATCGCCATCACCGGTGGCAAAGCTGATTGACTCCGGGCTGGACACAAATCCCAGCGGAATATCTGCCTGACTTGATGCGACGATCTTACTGAGCCCGTTGTCGCGGAGCGCATAGATACCCGGCGCCGTTTCCGCGTTACCTGCAAGAGCGACCGTACGACCATCGTCACAGCTGATGTGTTCAATCGTGTCGCAGGGGAAATCCAGTTGCACCGGATCCCCACCTGTTAGCGGCACACGATATAGTTTCCAGCGACCCCCGGCTGTCGCTGCGAAGACGATGGACTCCTCGTCCGGGAACCCGTAGGTCGATTGCCCGAAAACCCATTGCGGGAGGCCGAGCTCCGCTTCCAGCATGGTCAGCGTCACCCTGCTTTCGCCATCCCAGGCGTACAGATTCCACCAGTCGTTTCGATCGGAAATAAAGTAGAGGCGCCCG
>PVMK01121131.1_pt1 | contig 56417 bp, 46 predicted proteins | sample 1853481 | NCBI WGS metagenome assembly PVMK01 (sample SAMN08533507, study PRJNA380276) | Marine sediment metagenome, whole genome shotgun sequencing project.
CAAAGGGCAGCACAGCGATGGAGCGATCGGAGGTAGGCGCGAACTTCTCGGTGGTCAGCGGATCCGCATCAGACGCTTCGCTCACATCCATCTCGTCGGTGACCGGCGTGGTCTCCGGTATAAGTCGATCCACGATCAGCCCGCCGATGGCCAGCACCAGCAGCACGACGATCAGGACATTGATCTTACGCCCGGTCTCAGGTGAGATGGACTGGCTGCGGTCGATGTCCTTCTCGCGCTTCAAGCCCTCCGGCGTCAACTCGTAGACCCAGGAAAAGATCATCACCGGAAAGAAACCCAGAAGCAGCAGCATGACGACCAGTGACCCGGCCCATTCCGGTACCGGCAGCAGCGACGAGAGAACGTCCGTGACTTGTAGCAGCAACCAAGAGGCGATCACATATAGGACCGCCACCTTGGCGACGTTGCGCCGCTTGAGTTCCTCGTAGAACGACATGGTTATCGTTATGGCCTCCCCACCGTTCGTTTGATCATGGAGGAAAGCAGGAAACATGTCGATTGCCGCGCCTTAGCGAACGTCTGCTTTGGTCGGAAGCGGACATTCGCTATCTGAAACTGTCTGAAAGGTCTCGTCTCAACCAACACACTTAGGGCGCCTCGTCCCAAAGACCGGCGATGGTGTACCCAGACCCTTCTTCGGCAAAATAGCCGCCGTGGAAAATCCGGTAGCCGCTTTCCAGTCCCGCGATCGCCGCCATGTCTCTGTCTTCAAGCACTGTGCTGGCGGCCTCGAGGTTTTGCCGCAGGCGCTCGGGGTTTGAGGATTTCGGGATCACGCAGGTGCCGCGCTGCAGCGCCCAGGCGATCAATATCTGCCCGGCGGATAGTTGGTGACGAGCGGCTATTTCCAGGATCACCGGGTGCTTGAGCGGTTCAGGTTCGTCGTCTCTCCTGAACTCGGGATTCCGGTCTCCGGAGCCGAGCGGCGAGTAGGCGGTCAGGACGATGTCGTGGTCATTGCACCATGCGAGCAATTCGCGTTGGGGGAAAAACGGGTGCGCCTCCACCTGGTTTACGACGGGTGGCATCGAGGCGCCAGAGCGCAGATCGCCGGTCTTTTTGATGCTGAAGTTAGACACACCGATCGTTCGGCACAGATTTCCCCCGACCGCCTCTTCCATGCCTTTCCAGGTCTCTGAAAGCGGCGCCTCGTCCAGGCTGACATAGTCCTCTGGGCCCTCAGGGAAACCAACGCCGTGTCGAAATGCGACCGGCCAGTGGATGAGGAACAGGTCCAGATAGTCGAGTTTCAGATCCGACAACGTTTTTTCAATGGCAGGCACGACGTCTTGCCGGGCGTGGTTGCAATTCCACAGCTTGGAAGTGATCCATAGCTCATCCCTGGTAACGTCGCCACTGGCGATTGCAGCGGCAAGAGCCTCCCCGATCTCATCCTCATTCTGATAGATCGGCGCACAATCGATATGTCGATAACCGATGCGTATCGCTTCCCGAATGACGCCGCCGACTATTCCGGGTTCGGATTTCCAGGTACCCAGCCCCAATGCCGGCATCCGGCCGCCGGCACCAAACTCAAAGTACTTCATTTGACCGACTCCTCAATTGTTTTGAAATCTTCGGGTGAAGTATAGGCGAGCCGCTGCCATGCGAATCCGGGTGGTCGCCGCAAACGTGGTGATCGAAAACTGGTTTTCGGTGTCTTATGATCTCAGGGCTCGTCATCGACATCAGTGGCACAATATGCAACCACTTCGACGTGGCAGCCGTCATAGAATAGTCCAGAGGTTCCCTACATTTTCCCGGAGGTAATGAGACGATGCGCCGACTGATCCTGCCGATCCTTATCCTGGCCGTTGCGGTCATCGTCGTATTATTTATCGCGCGCGGTGACAAGGAACCACCAGCCCCTGTCGCCGTCGAACCCGAGCTGGCGCCACCAGTCGTCGTGCAGGAGCCGCCGGCGCCCCGCATCCGCCGGATCGATCCGCCGGTGGTCGAAGAGCCGCTGCCACCGCTCAGCCAGAGCGATACGGAGACTTGGACCGCTGCCAGTGAAATCTTCGGTTCCCCGATGATCGACTCCCTCCTCGTAAGGAGCGGGGTGATCCGCAAGATCGTCGTAACGATCGACAACTCCCCCCGCGACAAGATCGCGATGCGGGTGCGTGCCGTGCATGCGACGCCGGGTCGTTTCGCGGTAGCGGGAGAGGAGGGGGACTATGCGCTAAGCGAGGACAATTTCGCTCGCTACAAGAACCTGGTCGCCTGGGTAGACGGTGTCGATGCAGGAAAGGTCGTCAGCCTGTATCAGCGCTACTACCCGCTATTCCAGCAGGCCTACGAGGAACTGGGATATCCGGGGCAGGAATTCAATGCTCGCGTTATCGAAGTAATCGATGATTTCCTGACCGCTCCTGCACCCGCCGGTCCCATCCCGCTGGCGAGACCCCATGTCTTGTACCAGTACGCCGACCCGGATCTGGAAGGCAGATCAGCGGGCCAGAAGGCGCTGATCAGGATGGGAAGCAGCAATGCGGCTGTAATCAAGGCGAAGCTGCGCCAGCTCAGAGCAGGGATCATCGAGCGGTCCCGATAGCCGTTGACCGGCCTCGTGGTTGGCACCGTTGTTAGATTGCCTCCCGGTGCATCCTGATATCAGGAGTCCACATTCCGGTGATACCAGGCGAGCACAACAGGCCAGAAGTCATGCTCTTCTATGTAGCATCCGCGTGACCGTGTAGCTGGTAATCACACCCAGGGCAGCGAACGCTGCCAGAAACAAAAAGAAATGCTGATGTCCGGCAAGTCCGGGTGACCGATCAAGTAGGACACCGCCAAAATAGGAAACGAAGATATCCGGCGTGAAACCCAATACGGATACCAGGCCCACTGCCGTTCCGGTGACGGCAGCCGGCACCTTTGCTTCCTGGAAGAGGGCAAAATAAAGACCGCGCAGGCCAAAAACGGCCGCGGCCCCGAGCAGCATGTTGCAAAGGAGCACCCACGCGGTACCGGGCAGCGGTGTGGTGAGGGCGAAGAAAAGATCTGACATCAGCAACAGGAGAAAGGCGATCACGGTCATGCGCGAAATCGTAAACCGGTCGCCAAGGAAACCGGCGCCGACGGCTGCAATCGGCCGCACCCAGGCGCCGATAGCGACAAGACGTGCAGCATCAACCTCGTTCATACCGTACCCCACAACGGCATAAAGTGAGTAATTGTCAAACCCCTTGAAGCCGACATAGGCGCACATCACGATAAGGGCCTGCAGCCACACCGCCGGCATGCGCACAACACGCATGATATGAGACCGGACTGTCTCGGTATCGGGCTGCCAGTTTTCAAGATACTGATTACTCGTGGAGCGACCATCCGGGATCACGAACCACACAAACAAACCAGCCAGGACTGTGGCGCTCGTGTAGACGTAGATGACGATGCGAAGCGCCTCTTTTTTTTCTTCAAAGCTTGCCGATGAATACCCTTCCGGAAAAAAGAATCCGAAAATGGCGACGGCAATAGAGGCCAGGACCGCCGCCAGCAAGCCGCGACCGCCATCCAACATCCCGTAGGCGCGTCCCTGTTCATCGTTCGCGCCCCAATCCCGCGTTGCACGTATCAGCGCCGCCCAAAAGAGCAGGATGGTGCTGAAACCGAAGAACGCCCACAAGGCCAGCGCCCCGCGGTAGCCGGGGAAAGTGGCCATGTATAGTCCGCCGGCTGCCGTCATCCACAGTGAGAGAGCGAGGAGCTTTCGTGCCGGGAACCGATCCGCCAGGGGACCGCCGGGAAAGTAGGCGACCATCGCGCCAACGCCACAGATCCCCCGTGCAGCACCGAGTTCCGTATTGGTAAGAGCGAACACTTCAAGCACCGTGGGGCGAAAGAAGCGTGCCACATGGAAGGGCAATGCAAAGACGGCTTCGCCCGCCACGACAAGCGCGACCATGAACCAAAATCTACGCGCAGCGTGAGATCTATCGGTCATCAGATGAGATGCGGTGCCGCCCTGTCCCTTGCGTCATGCCGGCTTCTCGATTGACTATGTGGGTGGGAACGCTCATGCGGATCTTCTCGTTTGTCCAATCATAGCCCCGGAAGCTTTATCTACAACGTGGCAAATCCGCCAAACCGCTGGGCCGGCCACGAAATTTGGGCAGGTTACAGTTCCCGCACGTTGCACTCGGACGGATACACAGCGGCGCGATCTTATATATGATTGTCGTCAATCAAAGGCGCCTGTAGCTCAGCCGGATAGAGCATCAGGCTTCGAACCGAGGCCGGCGCAGCCGGCCGACAAACGCGCAGCGACGAATAATCTCTCCGGGCTGCTCTCGCACGCCCCTGTGCTGCACCGAACTCATACAATTCTGCACATGGCACCGCGACAAATACATGGTGGTGCGATCTTATATATGATTGTCATTAATCGAAGGCGCCCGTAGCTCAGCTGGATAGAGCATCAGGCTTCGAACCTGAGGGTCGGGAGTTCGAATCTCTCCGGGCGCGCCAATCTCCCTCGCTTCCCTACTTGTACGTCCCCCGTATCGGGTAATCGTTTTTCGGATCCTTGATCCATTCGAGCCCTGAAACCAGCGCCTCCAGTTCCGGGCGCACAAACGGATTGTTCGATATATCCACGACTTGAACCTGGCCCTGGGCGTTGATCACGAAAACACCTGGTTCCGGGAACGGATGATCCGTTTCCTTTTCCGATCGCGGAATGGAGATGTAAAGCCCCAATCGCTGCATCTGTTCTATTGTCAGGCCGTAAAAGAGTGGATAGCTCACATCGAGTTTTTCCAGATGACTCTCGAGCTGGTCCTTGCTGTCTCCCGAAACGGCAGCTAGATCGACGCCGATATCGGCGAGTCTGTCCTTAAAGCCTTCCAGCTTGTTCAGGTACTTTGTACAGAGCGGACAATGCCTGCCTCGGTAGACGACAGCCATCATCCATTTACTTTCGCCTTGCGGCTGCCCGATATCGATCGTTTCTCCGTCGAGATGGGTGACAGGGACGTTGGGGAATATCGATCCCGCCTCTATTTTGGTATTGCTCATGATGCCCTCTAAAGGTTTTTGGTCGCACGGGCTGATCTGATCCTGTCGCCGTTCCGTTTCTTGAGTCGATCAACGGGGTCTGGTTTCAGTTGGCGGCATTTTGCATCGATTGATCACATCACGACGGGCAACACAGTGAAGCAGTACACTGGACAATAATATACGACTGTATCGACCTTTCTGAATGTCGCAATCATTTTGTCAATTTCGACAACCAGTTAATCACAAATACTCATGACAAAGATGTTGAAGTCGACAAGCAAATTTCCAAAAGGCTGGGCCTCCTGGTACGGGCTGCTGATCCTGGCGGCCATGCTGGTGATCGCAATGCGATACCTGGCTATGTCAGGTTTCCCCGACAACGTTGGTGCCGCTCTCTACACGCTCACAGCCACCGTTGGACACCTGGGGTTGCTCGCTTTTGCGCCGGTACTCGTGGTCTACCTCCCACTGCGGCATCTGCCGCTGCTGCGCCGGATCGCCAGGCCACTCACGGTGCTCTTGTCGGGCGTCAGCCTGACCCTGCTGGTGATGGATACGATCGTGTTCGCACAACACCAGTTTCACATAGGAATTCTGACTGTCGCGCTGTTCGAGACGGGTACCTGGGCAATGGCCGTCGTGCTGACCGCTGTCTTTACCGGCCTTGCATTCATGCTGTCGACAACGGCTGCGAGGATGGCCGGCGATGGGCGCCGCTACCGGCGCGCGCTCGTCTGGCTGGTTGTGGTTTCATTGTTCGCCGGTCACTTTATTTATGCCTGGGCGGACGCGCGCTATGACGGCACGGTGACCCGCTATGCGCGTTACCTGCCTTTCTATTACCCGCTCACCGCGAAGCGATTCATGGCGAAAGTTGGCCTTGTGGACCCCACCGTGGCGCGGCAGAGCAGCCTGATGCGCAGAAGCGCCAGTTCGGACAATGGCGAACTTCAGTATCCCCTGACCGAGATGTCCTGTGCACCCGAATCACCGCTACTCAATGTCCTGATCATCATCCTGGACGCCATGCGGACCGATTTCGTGAACGACGAGAAGATGCCGTTTGTCGCAAGCCTTGCCGCCGAGTCGCTGCGTTTCAACCAACACTACAGCGGCGGCAACTCCACGCGCCCGGGCATGTTTTCGTTTTTCTACGGTCTGCCGCCAAGCTATTTCGACAGTTTCTACAACTCGCAGACGCCGGCTGTCCTCATGGATCTTTTTCGCGAAAACGGTTACGAGTTCGGTATCTTCTCAGCCTACAGCCTTGGCAGCCCGACCCACCTCGATCGTACCGCGTTCGCGGGCATCTCCGGCCTGGTGCCAATGCCAAATTATCCCAACAGCGGAGCAGACTCGCAGGACATCGCCCTGGCGACCACCTGGCGTGATTTCCTTGTCTCGCGGGATTCGGATGCGCCGCTATTCGGCTATCTTCACTTTGACCCGCCGGATAACAATGTGCCGCGAGGCCTGGCGATGCCGGAAGGAGCAAGTGATGACGATCTCGACGCCTCGGAGGGTGATTTTGGCGAGCATCTCGAAATCGAATACACGAGGCAATACTGGCTGGCGGATCAGCTGACCCGGCAGGTGATTGACGATCTGGAACAGCATGGCAACAGGCGCGATACGATCGTCATCGTCAGCGGCGATCACGGTTTCGAACTCAATGACTCGGGGCTGGGACTCTGGGAGGACTCAAGCGCCTTCACCGACTATCAGATCAGAACCCCGCTACTGATTCGCTGGCCGGGGAGGGCGGCTCGCGACTTCGATCACCGCTCGTCGCACTACGATGTGCCGGCGACGCTGCTGCAGGAGATATTTGCCTGTGAGAATCCGGCGGGTGACTACTCGATCGGCAACAATCTCCTGCATGGGGTCTCGTGGGAACAACTCATCGTCGCAAGTTACTCGAACTGGGCGATCGTCACGCCCGATTCGGTCATGGTGTCGTACCCTGGCCGTTTGTACGAGATTCGGGATCGAAATTACCAGCCGACGGGTAGCCTCAAAGTCGATCAGGCTGCGGCCCGGAAAGCGCTGGCCGAGATGAGCCGCTTCTATCGCTGATCAGCCGGGTTGCGACTGCCTGTCGCCGCGCAGGCGATGGCACAAAAACAGGGCAACGGTAAACAGTATCATCGCGGTCGCCTGATGAGCCGATGCGAGCGTCACCGGCACCCGGAGCAAAAGTGTCGAAATGCCCAGCACGACCTGCAGGAGAGCGACGGCCATCAGCACATGGCTGGCACTACGGGCGTCGGCCGGTAAGCCTTTCCGCCTCGCGGTCAGCCAGTAGATGCTGACGGCCAGCAATGTCGTCAGCGCGAGCAGGCGATGATCGAACTGCGCCGTGACCGGATGATCGAAGAAATTCCGCCACAGCGGTTCCAGCGCGAGCATCCCCGCTGGTACCCACTGACCACCCATTGTCGGAAAAGTGTTGTATAGCAGACCGGCCTTCAGACCGGCGACAAAACCACCGCTGATCACAGTCACGACGATCAGTGTGGTCAGTGCCAGCGTCCGCTTGTATAACGGATGCGTGGGGCGGGCGCTGTCGCGCCACAGCAGGTCCAGGGCCACCCAGAACATGTAGGCATAGATCGCAAAGGCGGCGACCAGGTGCGCGGTCAGTCGGTACTGGCTGACATGTGGGTTATCGACCAGGCCGCTCCTGACCATGTACCAGCCCAGCACACCCTGCAGACCACCGAGCAGGAACATCACGATGTACCTTGGCGTCTGGCTCCTGCTGATATGGCCGGTCCAGACGAAACAGACAAAGGGCGCCAGAAAAACGAGTCCCACCAGACGGCCCAGCAGGCGGTGCAGATACTCGAGCCAGAAAATGCCCTTGAAGTCATCGACATCCATATCGAAATTGGTCTGCCCAAACTCGGGCGAAGCCTGGTACAGATCGAAAGTCTCCTGCCAGGCATCGTCACCGATCGGCGGCAGGACGCCCATGACCGGTCGCCAGTCCACCATCGACAGCCCCGACCCGGTCAGGCGCGTGACGCCACCCAGCACCACCATTGCGAAGACGAGTACGCAACACAGCAGCAACCAGCGGGCAACAATACGATCAGATTGTCTCCGGCTAGGCATCTGCAGCTTTCTCCATCTTGTCCCTAAGGTTTTCAAGCGACTCCCAACGCGCGTAATGCGTTGCAAGAGAGGCGTCGATCTTGTCGAGCCGTGCCAGCACCGTTTCCGTTTCCTCGCGCGGCTTTTCGTAGAAACCCGCTTGGTTGACGGTTTCATGCAAGCGGACTTGTTCGTCTTCCAGCGCTTCGATCTCCGCCGGCAAATCCTCCAGCTCTTTTTTTTCCTTGTAGGAGAGCTTGCGCGCCACTTTCTGTTCGGTGCCCTTTCGTTTCCCTGCTGACGACTTTGCAGGTGACCGCTTACGTCGCTTGTCCAGGGCCACCTGCGACTTGTAATGCAGCCAGTCGGTGTAGCCACCGACATGCTCGCTGATCTTGCCCGTGCCGTCGAAAACAAGCGTGCTGGTCACCACATTATCCAGAAAAACCCGGTCATGACTGACGAGTAAAACCGTCCCTTCGAATTCCGAGACCAGTTCTTCCAGCAATTCAAGGGTATCGATGTCGAGGTCGTTTGTCGGCTCGTCCATGACCAGGAGGTTGGCCGGTCGTGCAAACAGCCTGGCAAGCAACAGGCGGTTTCTTTCGCCGCCCGACAGGGAGCTGACCGGAGAATTCAGGCGCTCGGACGGGAAAAGAAATTTGGCAAGATAACCGGCGACATGTTGTTTGCGATCACCGATAGTAATCGTCTGGCTGCCGTCGGCGACATTGTCCATCACGGATCGCGACAGATCGAGTTGGGCGCGTTGCTGATCGAAGTAGGCGACCTCGAGGCGCGTGCCGCGCGTGACCGTGCCGGCGTCCGGGTCCAGTTCACCAAGAAGGAGCTTTATCAGCGTCGATTTTCCTGCACCGTTGGGTCCGATCAGACCGATACGGTCGCCGCGCATGATCCTCAAGGTCAGCTTATCGACGATCTTGTTGTTGCCAAAAGAAAGCGTCGCGCAATCGGTATCGAATACGATCTTGCCCGATTTCTCCGCTTGTTCCAGTTTCATCCTAGCGCTGCCGGTCCGGTCGATCCGCTTGCGCCGTTGTTCCCTGAGGGCCTGCAATTCACGCACCCGGCCTTCGTTCCTGGTGCGACGCGCTTTTATGCCCTTGCGGATCCAGACCTCTTCCTCGGAGAGCTTTTTGTCAAAGCGCGCATTGTGGCGAGTCTCGATTTCGATTTGCTCCGATTTCCTGCGCAGGTAGTTGTCATAGTCGCCAGGCCAGGTACTCAGAAGACCGCGATCCAGATCGATGATGCGCGTTGCCAGTCGCCTGATAAATGCACGATCGTGGCTGACAAATAGCAGCGCCCCCCTGAAATCCATCATCAGGTCTTCAAGCCAGGTGATGGCATCCAGGTCAAGGTGATTCGTCGGTTCGTCCAGCAGCAGGATATCCGGATCGCTGACCAGCGCCCGGGCCAGCATGGCACGGCGGCGCCATCCCCCGGACAGCGTCTTAATCGCGACCTCGCCATCCAGACCAAGACGCGACAAGACCGTTTCGACTTTTTGCTCGACCTCCCAACCACCAGCCTGTTCGAGTTCGTGCTGCAGATCTGCCAGGCGAAGCACGTCCTCCTGCCGGTTTGATTCCGCCACATCGACAGTCGCCTGGTGATAACGAGCAACGAGATCGGCGAGATTTCCCAGGCCGGCGACGACAAGATCATAGACCGATTCGTCGCTGTCGGAATCCGATTGCTGCGCAAGCTGCGAGACCCGTACTCCGGGCCGTATCCATATGCTGCCATCGTCCGGGCTGGCTTCGCCCGCAAGCAGACGGATAAGCGAAGATTTTCCCTCACCGTTGCGACCCAGCAGACAAACGCGTTCGCCACGATCGATCTCCAGATCGACATCCTTGAGAAGCGGGCGATGGCCATAGGCCAGCGAGGTTTTGTCGAGACGAAGCAGCGACATGAATGATCGGGAGGTGGCGGCTCTAGAGAAGATATCCAGCGGTGCTGGAGAAGATGCTCAATTCTACAGCATAGGGTGTGGTCGCAAAAGAAGGCGTTTTGGACTATTCCGGCGACCCATCCCTGAAACATCGGGCAGAAGTTGTGTTTCAGATCGATGTTCTTGTTACAATTACCGGATTCCTGGCGTGGTCCGAGATGCGTCAGGCCTTTTCGCGGTCGCCTTTTCCCGGTCAGCCTCGAACAGTTAGAGTTTTTGGAGCCTGGACCGGCCCGCGCGCATTTGCAGTCGCACATGCGCCTGGTAGCGAGAAAAGTGAGCGACAGTTTTCAGTGTTTTTTGACCGACCCGACAAACACGTCAGGCTGCATGCCGGCAGCTGACGCGGTTCCGTCTCGTCCGAAGAAACGCGGCGCAGGATTAATTACAGAATTTGCCGGTAAAGGCAGATCGTCACTGAGATTTTTTCGGGTCTGATGGCTCGGTGATGATTTCTTGATCAGACCAGAATGTGAGTGAGTAGTTAGTATGAATATTTATTGTGGAAACCTGGCCTATGCCGTGACCGAAGATGATCTGCGCACTGCTTTTGCGGAGTTTGGAGAAGTCACCAGCGCCAACGTTATTACGGACAAATTTTCCGGCCAGTCCAAAGGTTTTGGCTTCGTTGAGATGGCCGATAACAGTGAGGCGGATACCGCCATCAAGGCACTGAATGACACGGCGCTCGGCGGCCGCAACATACGCGTGAACCAGGCCAAGCCTCGTGAGGAACGTCCTCAGCGCGGTGGTGGCGGTGGTGGTGGCGGTCGCTGGTAAGCGATTGTTCACAGGCCGGCGGATACAAGTTCGCGGTTTTTCAAACCGTGGCGTGAAGGAAGCAAAATTTCCTCAATATCCGCTTACACAGAAAGGGGTCCGAACGGGACCCCTTTTTGTTATCGAGGAGTCATAGGTGACGTGAGGAACCCGGACATTTTCCCTGCCGGCAGCCAATCTACGCCGTTCACCGCGGGAACTTGCTACCCTTGCACAATCCAATCAAGTAAATAATTGAAAACATAGGATTCAAATGTCTGAAGATAAAGGGAAAATGGATATCCAGATGTCCGCCGATGATCTCTACCTTGAAGAGGTCTTTACGGATCGTCGTGTTGGAACGATACAACGTCTGACACCCGCCACCTCGAATGGGGAGCCGGATGGCAAGCGACCGGTCCTGTACGTAGGCCAGACCCAGGTGATGACACCGGCCGGTAGTCTGCCGCTCAGTTTCGAGATTGCGGCTGACTCTCTGGAGGATGCGGTGACTGGTTTCGGGGCGGCGGCGGAAAACGCCGTGCAGGATACGATGAAGAAGCTGGAAGAGATGCGTCGCGAGGCCGCCTCCTCGATCATCGTGCCTGGCAGCGAAAGCGGGGCGATGCCGGGCGGCGGAATCCGAATGCCCTGACCCCTTTATTGCTTCACAAATCAGCGAGAATCCCGTCCAGCGTAGCGCATAGAAGGTCCGCGTTGGAGCGGTTGAAAACCATCGGTGGCCGAATCTTGAGCACATTGTCGTTCTCGCCGGTCAGGCCTATCAGTACACCATGGCGACGCATCTCGTTGGTCACTGTGCGTGCCTGATCCGTCGCTGCTTGCCTGCTGTGCCGGTCGGCAACCAGTTCGACACCTGTAAATAGCCCGGCGCCGCGGATGTCGCCGATGATGGCATGGTTGGAAGACAGGTTCCTGATCTGCGATCGCAGATAGCTCCCCACTGCAACGGCGTTTTCCTGCAATCGTTCCTGGGTCATGATCCTGAGGACCGCGAGACCGGCGGCCGCGGAGACGGGATTGCCGCCGAAGGTATTGAAATAGTACTGCTTGCGTGCAAAGGACGCCGCGATATCCGGCGTAGTCACGACAGCGGCAATCGGGTGGCCGTTACCCATCGGTTTACCCAGCGTGACGATGTCGGGCACCACGCCCTGAGACTGGAAACCCCACATGAACTCTCCGGTACGTCCAAAGCCGGCCTGGACCTCGTCGGCGATACACACGCCACCCGCCTCGTGAACCTTGTCGAAAACCGCCTGGAGATAGCCTTCGGGTGGAATGCGAATTCCGTCGCTGGCGAAAATCGTGTCGAACATAAAGGCAGCCAACCGGTGCCCGCGTCCACGCAGTTCCTCGACGGCCTGCCCGATACGCGGCGCCGATGATTCGACCAGCGCTCTGTCGTCGTCCCTGCAGGGTCCGTCATAGGTGTTTGGGGCGGGCACAGTCGCAACCCAGGGTTCGGGCGCGCGCCCCAGTTCTTCTGGTGACAGCTCGATCACTGCGTTTGTGTTGCCGTGATAGGCGTTGTCCGTAACGATCGCGCCGCTCCCGCCGGTCACTGATCGTGCTATCTGCCAGGCGAGATCGTTGGCCTCGCTGCCAGTGCAGACAAACGTGCAGACACTGAGGTCGCCGGGCATGGTGTCGGCGATCTTCGCCGCGAGATCGACGATATCTGCGTGAAGGTATCTGGTGTTCGTATTCAGCAACCGGGCCTGACGATGGATGGCGGATACGACATCAGGGTGGCAGTGACCGACGTGGGCGACGTTGTTGTAAGCATCGAGAAAGCGCTTGCCATCCGAGTCAAAAAGCCAGACGCCATCCCCCTTCACGATATGCAGTGGTTGCTGATAGGAAAGCTGCAGCGATTCGCCCAGCAAATGTTGTCGCCGGTCGCTCAGCGCCTCGTCACTTTCCGGCGACCTGGCATGAGGGCTCCTTTGTTCGCCACCACCCGGCAGGCCACAGGCCTCGGAGAATGCCCGGGACATCGCTTTCGGATCGATGGCTGCAAGCTGTTCGAGGGCCACCCAGGACGAGTGCTGGTCACCCGTAATATATTCAATATTCTCCGGGTGCTGCTGCGCCCGCCAACTCGCAATGACGACACTCATCACGAGACGCGTCATGACGAGCAACGGCAGCATATCGAGTTCCCGCTCGAGCAACGGATTGATCGCGTGATAGCCGGCGATGAGTTCGCTTGCGGACGCTATCGGGTCGTTCTGAGAAAGCGTTTGGTAGGCTGCGGCCACAGCGACGTCATTGACCAGCGGTGCATGAACTATGTCCCCAAAGTCGATGATTCCCGCGACACGATCATGACAATCGGGCTCGACCAGAACATTTCCCGGGTGAAAGTCGTTGTGGATGATCTGGGCACGCAAAGTGGCGAAAGCAGGCTCGATACTGGTGCTGAAACAATCCAGCACATCCCCCGCAAGCGAACGCTTCGAGGTATCGGAGATCGTGTCGAGATACTTGCGTAGTCGACCGGCGTACTTCAAATCCCACAACAGTTCGTGCCCTGCCGCGCGGTGAAAGAAACCCTGCAGGGCGAGATCAAGATGGGCCAGTGACGCGCCCAGCGCCCGTCTGAGCGGTCTGGTCGGGGTGGCATCGTCCAGCGGCAGCCCCTGCAGGTAGGTGACAACACGGACAATACAATCGCGGTCATCGACGCTCACGGACCCCGCGCCCATACCCTCCCTTGTTGGATGGAGTCGCGGTATCGGCAGCTGCGGATCCACGGTGGCAATCCACGCAAGGGCCTGTGCCTGCATATCGATGACAGCGGCGTCCTCAGCCGGGTTGGCTATCTTGAGTACGAACTCATTGCCGCCACTGGTGGACAGGCGGAAATTCTGATCCCTCTCGCTGTCCAGCAGGCGGGCCTGTGCCCGTATGTCAAACATGTCCAGCGCGACACGCTCTGCCTGTTTGATTGTCAGTGCGGGTGCCGGCGTTTCTAGAACCCCGTCATCGCCCGGGTGCGGGCATTCGGTCATGCCAGTCTGTCCTTTATGTGGTGTCCGGTAACCTCGTGCCGAGACAAACCGGCGGGTCGTCGATCAGTCCATCGTTTCGAAAGTCATTCCCGCGTTATTACGCATCCTTTTCAGCAGGAGATCGCCCATGGCCGAGGCCGGTGTCCAGAAGCCGCCAGCGACAGTCAGGCGTTCCCCGTCGAGGGCAAGACATACCGCGCTTTCACCGAGCATCCTGCAGGTCGCCCCATAACCGGGGTCGCGATCGCCGGTGACCCGTGCACGTATGTCGAGCCTGTAGTCCTCCGGATGCTTTCCCACAAGGATCATTTCGAAACAGCCTTTCTCGCGCTGTTTTTTTGTCGGCCCTTCGCCTGGTTGCGGCAAAAACAACTTGTTCAGCATCGCTCGTGTCGGGCCGAGAGAGGCGGCACCCAGAAAAATCCCCATGGCGGCCGTCATCGAAGTCGCTCTCGCCCATCCCGCCGGCCCTTTGCCGGTCATGGTCGACTCGCTGTAGCGGAAGTCCTCGCCGTAGGCATACTCCATCAATACGTTGCTACGCCGGACCACGCGTGTATTGACCGGCGCCATGACAAAAGGCGCGGTCCACGAACCCAGATCATGGTCCCAGCGCGGACCTTTCTGATCGGCACCATCGGGCCCGGATTGGGTGCCTGCCGGATTCAGACCATAGGGATGACCAAGCGCCCGCCTGGCATCCGGATCCTGCTTCGCTTCCTCGAGGGCGTTGAGCATGCTCGCAAAGGTTCCGCCGCTAAAGGTCCCTTTGAGTTTTCTTACCCCTAGCCGGACCTCCTTACACGGGACCCCGTGTCGTTCCCACATCGCGCGGTTGATATAGAAACAACCCAGATCGGAAGGAATCGAATCAAAGCCACAGGTATGCACGATACGCGCGCCCGATTCCTGCGCGTCCTCTTCGTAACCGTCGATCATACGACGCATCCACTGCACTTCACCGGTGATATCACAATAGTGAGTCCCGTCGCGGGCGCAGGCGGCGACCATCTCTGTGCCAAATTTTGCGAAAGGGCCGACGGTCGAGCAGATAACGGTGGTCGATTGCGTAATGGCAGCCAGCGAGTCCGCGTCCGCGCTATCGCCGATCAGAATGGGTATGTCACGGGCAGCGCCGCCGAGCTGTTCGCGGATCTTTTCCAGTTTGGCCAGGTTCCTGCCCGCCATGGCCCAGCGCAGATCGCCGCCGGCGCCATATTGCTCGAACAAATAGCCGGCAACCAGCCTGCCCGTGAATCCGGACGCGCCCCAGACGACAACATCGAGATCATGCATTGTGTCAGTTTCAGTTGTCATCATCTCCACCCCTGGCCGGTACAACCAGCACCGGCCGCACTGATCGTCTGACAATGCCTTCCGAGATACTGCCGACCAGCAGATCGTACATCGCACCATGTCCATGGCTGCCGACGACGATAAAACCTGCGTCGAGACGTTCTGCCTGATCCAGAACCGATTCGACAATGGCTCCCTGGATCGTCAGTGCGGTCGCCTCCAGTCCGGATTTCCGCAAGCTTTCGGCCATCGCCTGCGTGCGGCGGTGTGCTTCATTATGTGACTCCGCCACCTGGTCACGCACGACCTCCGGACCCGCATCGTAACCCATAAAATCGGGCTCCGGATCGGCTACATGCAGTAAATAAACATGTGCCCCACTATTGCCCGCAATTCTTCGGGTGATGCGCATCACCGGCTCAGTCGCGTTCGAGAAATCAACAGCAACCACGATGTTCATTCGTCTTTCTCGCTGGATTGGAGGATTTTCATCTTTTCCTTGACGATGCCGACATAGGCGTCAGTAAAAAGCAGGGCAGAGTCGCGCGACAGATGTGACCATTCAGGCAGTTGCAAACCGGTCATGGCCGGGTAGTCCTCGAAGTGTATACCGATGGTGCCGGTGCCGCGGATAAGGGTATCCCATACTTCCGCACGCGGTGCCCGCAGCTTTTCGCTTTCCCGAATCGGCCCGGTGGAGGGTGGGCGGACAAAGACGACATCTCCACCCCTGGCACGAATAAGATTGACGTCCCGTCTAGTGGTTTCCACGACCTTGATGATCATCGACTGATCGACGGGCTCACCCCTAAAATCATCCCAGGCAGATCGCGCGTGATCGCGCAGGAACTCATCTGTCTCGATCCGCGGCCACATATGAGTCTGCCTATCCTCGTGATGGACCGAAATCTTCCACACCTCGTCGTAGGGATCGTCCGATTCGCCACGTTTGGCAAGAGGGATGCGACTGATCAGCCTGAAAAGGGTGTAGTCACTGTCGAGAAAGGCGAACCATTTCGACAGGGCAACATAGAGCTGGTGCCCCGAGCGTTGTGATGGCGTTTCGGTGGCGTAGTAGTCCAGTGCACCGGAGTAGAGCCCCGTCCCTTCCCTGAAGTATGCAGTGGGGGTGATACCGATCACCAGCAGCCCGCTGAAATCCTCGTCATTCGCCAGGTCTTCGAGAAACGGACGCGCATTGGTGCCTGGCAAGGCCAATTGCACCGGTCTCGATCCGGTGATTTTTTCCCACCGATCCAGATCGCTATCGAACAGGATGCGGGATGAGCCGATGATAACGACGGCGTTGTCGCCATCGATGTCCACCTTGCGCCGTTCTTCGGCCCAATGACCGGTACCGTCATCCAGATCGCCGGCACTCAGACCGAGCGAGCGCATTTGGGTCTCCCACCCGACAGTGCCGGCGATCAGCAGGACGACGGCCAGCGAAAAAATCGCAATCCACCGGCAGACGGGAATCCGTCGGTCGTATTTTCTGACCCTAGAATTGGAAATAGATGAATGCATCGCCGGAACCCTGTGTCACGATAATCAAGAAAAGCATCAAGCCCCACACGCCGCTCACCAGCCACCAGGGTGAGTTTTCAACCACTTCCTCTACGCTTCGATCTCTCATGAGCCAGTGAATAGCGACCAGCGACGACATGACCAGGGAGGTCACGATAATACCGATGGCCGGCACCAGCATGACGCCATCCGCGCCCATGCCGAACATGGACGCCAGCAATCTCCCGGCCGTTGCGAAATCTTTCGATCTGAAAAAGACCCAGCTGATGTTGATAAGAACGTAGGTCAGCAGTCCGGCGAAGATCTTGAAAAGGATGCTGCTTGTATAGGCGCCTTGTGGCAATCGGGCCCGCAGCCATCTTTCCGCAGTGAGGTAGAGCCCGTGGAGCCCACCCCAGGCAACAAATGTCCAGCTCGCTCCGTGCCACAAGCCGCCGAGCAACATCGTGGTCATCAGGTTTGCGTAGGTTCGCAGGTTCCCCTTGCGGTTTCCTCCCAGCGGCACATAGAGATAGTCGCGTAGCCACGACGACAGCGAGATGTGCCAGCGGCGCCAGAAATCGGAAAAACCGATCGCTGCATAGGGGAACTGGAAGTTGTTCGGCAGCGAGAAGCCAAGACACAGGGCGGCACCGATGGCTGTCGTGGAGTAACCCGCGAAGTCACAAAAAATCTGCCCGGAAAAAGCAAGAACCCCCATCCACGCATCGACGATATACAGGGGCTGGTCGGCGCCGAACACGACATCGGCGACAGGCGACAAGGCGCCATCCGCAATGACGACTTTTTCGAAAAGCCCCAGCGTCATCAGCGCCAGCCCCCACAACAACTGATCGCGCGTGGCAACTCGGGGTGCTGCAAACTGGGGAATAAGATGGGATGGCCGCACGATCGGGCCTGCCACCAGCTGGGGGAAAAATGTGACGAAAAGGGCGAAGTCGAGAAACGACTTCGCGGGATTGGCTCGTCGCAGGTACACATCCAGGCTATAGGACATCGTCTGAAATGTGTAAAAGGAAATCCCGATCGGCAAGACGATGCTCCATGTGGCGGGCTGGTAATCGATACCCACGATCGCCATGAGGGCTTGCCAGTTCTCGAGCAGGAAGTCGCCGTATTTGAAAAATCCCAATATGCCGAGATTGACCGCCAGGGAAAGAATCAGCCAGGCTCGTCTCCGACTTCGCCGTCGTTCGCCATAGATCGCCCTTGCGGCAAACCAGTCGACCAGTGTGGAGAGCCAAAGCAATAGCACGAAAGGCGGATTCCATGCCGCATAGAAGAGATAGCTGGCGAGGAGCAGATTGATTTTTTTGACCCGCCATGCAAATGGCAGGTTGTGCAGTATCAGTACCACAGCAAAGAAAACGACAAATGTCAGCGAATTAAACAGCATGACGTGGTGCCTGTGTTCAGACGCCGTTTATGGCTGGAGTGCCATCACAGCCGGTGTCGCAAGAACCATGATCGGGTCTGGGGGCGGCAACAGTTTCTTCCAGATATCTGCAGGCTTCTGGTCGAAAACAAGGTCCGCTTTTCCCGGCAGTACGTGCCAGCCGCCGCGGGCGATTTCCATATCGAGCTGACCGGCGTGCCAGCCGGCATAACCCGCATAGAGACGAAGAGCCACACCGTCCAGGCCTTGCTCGACCAGTTTCGCCAGCACTGCGGCACCCCTGGCGACATAAACGTCGCCGAGTACTCGTGTGGCGCCTTGAGGCGCTTCGCTGGCACGGAAAAGCAGCACCATCGTGCCTACATCGACCGGTCCACCGAAATAGACCTTGCCCTCGAAGCGATCAAGACCCTCGATCTGTGGCAGTGCTTCGTGGGCTGAAATCCGGGTCGGTCGGTTGATGACGACGCCCATCGAGCCCCCCTCGTTGTGTTCGAACAGGAGGATGACGGACTGTGAGAAATTCGGATCCCTCAGGTCACGTGATGCGATCAGCATTGTGCCGCTGGCAGGAGCCATTTCCGCAGTTGCAGGAAACGGCGCCGCCATAGCCAGCAGGCAGCAAATCAGCGCGGTCCAGCCGGCCACGATGTTTCTCTGGCGCAGGTGGGTCATGCACCATTATGGCTCTGCGGCAGCACTGCAGGGAAATTGTTCCGGCACCCGCTCAGTATCCCGGGTGCCGGAATTCCCGTCAGGGCATCAGGTCATCGATGATGACAAGCGCATCCTCGCCCAGGGCCGGGTCTCGTATCAGGACTGAAAGGACGTTGCCGCCCGTGGTCTCCAGGGCGACGGGTCCGAATATGACAGTGTCATCCGTGATCGCGTCCGCCGGTGCTCTGGTCGCCATGGTGACGTATCGTGTGCCCGGCTCAAGGGTCAGATAAGGCGACGTCAGCGTCGATGTCGTGCTGACCCAAAACCTGTTCAAGTTGCTGAGTTCCTCACCGGCCGTTTCCGTGATGTATAGATTTGCGAGATCCGTACCAATATTGAAAGCCTGTATAAAACGGACTCTTGCTTCGGTGACGATACCTTTTTGAAGGTCGGTCAGCCGGATTCCGTCCAGGCCGTTGACGGTATCGATAAAAGCGACGCTAAAAGCAAACCCCGCGCTTGCGGTCGAGTCGGCGAACAAAGACCTCGGAACGTCGATTGTCATTTCGCCACCAGCCGAGAAATCGACCGTATCCCGATCGGCCGATGCGACCCTGAAGGTCATGAACTCGTCTGACCCGGGGAGTTCGAATTCTGCCTGATAGATGTTGTTGCCCAAATTCTCGAAACGTGTTGTAACGGAGGGCGGATCGGCATCTCCATTGAACGAACCGCGAACAAAGAATTCAACGCCGTAGGCCTCGGTCGGGTCAAGGTCGCTCTCGATACCGCATCCGTCGCCGATGGTTGACACCGTAAGTTGCGGTGTGATGAGGCTGGTCACATCCAGTTTGAAGTTGTAGCAGCTGTCGATCTCCAGAAGAATCGAAGTAGCGTCAAAGCCGAATGGATCAGAGAACAGGATGTTATCCGGGTTGCCGGCTTCCGTAACGGCCAGATCGACTTCACCCGGCTCGATCGGTGCATATGCGGATGGATCGAGATAGGGCAGGTCGGTCGCCAGTGGGTTGTCGAAATCATTGTTTACATAGACGTCGACAAGGCCTTCGCTGGGGGCAGCATGAATTAGCCGGATGGCAGCAGGCGTGTCGGTACCGACGAGATCCTGAGAAATAAAACTGTCTGTCAGTAGCGATCTGAAAGACCACGCGCCTAATTCGACATTGTCGATCAGCGCAATGTGCCACTTGTGAAAAATGTCGTCGTTCGGGTTGTTCGGGTCGCCGGGCGTTGCAAGCCTCAGGAAACCAGAGTCGTATATGATTTCTTTGGAACCGACCGGTGTCAGCTGAACCCGATAGTCGATCTCGGTCAGAAGTTGGTAGTCTGTGTATTCGCCAAATGCGAGCGTCGCAAACGGCGCTTCCGTGTCCAGCGAGGCACCAGGATCGATCACGTAGATATCGACCGGATCCTTGTCGGCCGCGGCATGGCTGAGCTGCAGTCGATTATCTGTCAGCGCCGATTTCTGCCTTTGGCTGGGCGCCACAATCGTTGTGAGGTCGTCGATCGGGCCGGTCGCGATAATCGTGTATTCGTTGTCGATAACGAACTGGCTTGCATCGACCTCCACAATCGTGAATCGACTGCCATCGGGCAGGCGTCCCTGAATCTCGAAAATACCTTCAGCCCTGCCGCCATCGCTTGCCGAAGCAGGCTGCCACGTAAAACCCGTGATCGATTTATAAACGACGTCAGACAAAACCGGCAGACCGCGTTCGGTGACTAATGAAATCGGTGGTGCATCGGTTGAGGCATTGATCACTCTGAAATAGTAAGGCCCCCAGTCTGCGCTGCCGGAGCCCGAATCCCCGCAGCCCGTCAGAACGGTAAGCACTACTGCCATGAACAGCACTCGCATGCTATTTCTCCCCGGCTCAGCACCGGTCAATCGAACATGATGGATAGTTTACCCGCCCGAGACTCAGGTCGGGCGGGAAGGATACCAGATTGGAGCCGTCAAATTGGCCCGGAACACCCTCAGCCCTGACCGAGCCAGCCGCCCAGTAAGCTCGACATTAAGACATTGTTGCGCCGGTAGAGTTCGTCCGGTTTTGCAAGGATTGTCTCTGCCCCCTGCACATACGGGGCTGGTGTGAGTTGGTCAGCGTCGCGCGTGACCAGGTGGCGGGCCCATTGGGGCGTCACCTCGAGGTGAAACTGGAGGGCGATGCTACGCCGCCATACAAAGCCCTGACAGGCCTCTGCCCCATCCCTGGCGATCGCCACCGCATCGGTCGGTAACTGGAAACCATCGCCGTGCCAGAAAAAACTTTCGAACCGTTCAGGTAACACGGATCTTAACCATGTTTCTTCAATTGCAGTATTTAATTCAATTGGATACCAGCCGATCTTAAGGTGATTGCAAGCTTTGACAATGACACCCAGATGTTCGGCCATCAACTGGGCTCCCAGGCAGATTCCAAGCACGGGCCTGTCCCGATCGAGAAGCTCTGCCAGGAGTTGTTTTTCTGCTGCAAGCCAGGGATGTCGCCGCACTTCCCAGATGCTCATCGGTCCGCCGACAATGATCAGCGCGTCGATATCCGTGGCATCGGGCAGGGCATCGGCCTGTGGCACCATGACGCGGATCAGCTCGTGACCGTTTGCAGCCATCCACCCGGGAATGAAGGCGCGCCCGGCGTATTCCACGTGCTGGAAATAGTGGATACGCATGGTTGTCAGTTTCCCGGGCTTAGCCCGTTTGAACAAGCTGCACGGAATTCACGGCTAGCCTGCGCCTGAACGATCCTGCATGCGCCTGGCAATGGCCTTGCACAAGTCGGCGACGGCCGCGCTGTGTGCGGCGGCACTGGACTCATAATTGTTCGCACTTGCGGTCTTCGTGGTGCTGAACCGATTCTGTTCGAGGACGTCGCCGCTTGCACCGTCCACCAGCGACCAGCGCGTTTCGAGGGTGACGTTGCCGGCGGCATCTGCATCGAATCGTTGCACGTCGAAAGTCACCCGATAGTCGATGGCGAATGTGGGTGGCGCCGGATAAGCGACGATACGATCGGTACCCAGTAGTCGTGACAGGTTGGTGGCCGCCGTCGCCAGGAAATCCATCTCCAGTGTGCCGGCCCAGCGATTGAACTCGTCATAGGTCACGCGATTGGCGCTGGTGCGGGTCATGATCTGCACCCGATTCAACGCTCGCGGGAAATCGGCCGGGCCGACGGCGAGTGAAATTTTCTGTTCGGAGCCCGGGGCGGACATCGGGCTCAGCGTGTAGTACTCCACATCCGGGCTCGTGGCACATCCTGCGATGAGCATGACCAGCGTCACAACGCCCGCAGCCAGGGTACCTGTTCTGAAAGATCTCATCGTCACTTCCTCTTGCCCCGGATAAATGACTCCGGGTGCTGCTCTATGTAGTCGGTGAGCGCCCGCAGTGATCGCGTCGCCTCAGTCATCTCGATCACCAGTCGCGTGATTTCCCTCTGGGTTCCGGTGTTCGCGTCGAGCATCGTGCGAACAGATGTCGCGGCCTTTTCCGTCTGATCAAGTGTCGACGCGAGCGCGGGGGTGATATCTGCATTGATGCCTTTGACCAGGATCTCGGTTTCCTGAAGCGTGGCCGACAAAGCTTCAACTGCGTTGCGAAGATCTTCCGAACCGAATATTTTGCCCATGCCATCCGCGGCAATGCTGAGATCGTTGCCGATCTTGTCGAAGGGCACCTCGCTCAGATTGTGCACCACCCGCGCAAGGTCGCTGACAATTTCCTCACCCGTTGACGGGATGGATGGCACGATCCAGTAGCGATCGCGCTCATCCCTGGCCGGGCTGGCTGCAGGCGCGTCCTCGAAGAAATCGACATTCACGACTTTCTGACCCGTGATCAGGTTACCGGCTTTCAATTGTGTCCGGAAACCCAGCCTGAGCATCTCCCGATAGGACATCTCTTCATCGTCAGCGATGTGAACGCCACTGATTCTTTCGGGTTCGAATTCGATCAACACGGGTGCGCGCAGGCCGAACTCGTCACCCGGTATCATCTCTAATCGAACATCCAGGACCTTGCCGACCTTCAACCCCCGGAACTCTACAGGCGAGCCGGCCACCAGCCCCCTCACGGATCCGTCAAAATAGGTCAGATAGGCCTGTCTGTACCGATATGTCTTTGTCAGCGTCGCAGCACGGTTTTGATACAGGGTGAATTCGTGTCCCTCGCCGATGGGGGTGTCGTCCTCAAGTGACCTGGGGGTGTCGAACGCGATACCACCCAGCATGATGCTGACCAGGGATTCGGTGTCGATCGTGAGACCGCCGGCATCGAGGGTGATATCGACGCCGCCTGCATTCCAGAATCGGGTCGATCCGGTCACCCTGTCGTCGTTCGGGCTATACACGAAGACATCTATCAGGATTTGCCCATTGTCCAGCAACCTGTGGTCGGTGACGCGACCTACCTCGATCTGGTGGTAATAAACGGGCGATCCGGCCTGGAGGGACCCCAGGCGATCCGCCCGCAGGGTGAACTTCTTGCCCGCTTCACCGGATGCAATGGCGGGCGCTTTTTCGAGACCCACAAAAGACTTTGTCGCCCTCTGCCATTTCTTCAGCGGCTGCGGATCGAAGGCGATGTAGGCTCCGGAAAGCAACGTGCCCAGGCCGGTGACCTCGCCCGCCGCGATCCGCGCGCGCACCACCCAGAAGCGGCTGATCGGGCTGAGGTATTGTTTTGTTCCGGGCTTCATCTCCACGGAAAGGATGACCCCCTTCAGATCGTCTTTTAGCTGGACTTCCTGGACGACGCCGACATCGACATTGCGATAGCGCACCTTGGTCTTGCCGGCCGTGATGCTTTGCCCCGTCTCAAATTCGATGGTGATGGTGGGACCCTTCTCGGTCGCTGCCTTGTAAACCAGCCATACCGCGATCACCGCGGCGATAATGGGAACAAGCCATACCATTGAAAAACCGCGCTTCTCGGTGACGCTGGCCCGCATCATGTCGTTGCCGTGGAGACCATCTGTTTCTTGTGTGTCAGTCATCGTGTTCCTCTGCAGGATCCCAGATCAGTCTCGGGTCAAAAGAATGTGCCGCCAGCATCGTCAGGATGACGACGATGCCGAAATACATCGCCCCCGGTCCGGCCTCGATGGTTGCCAGAATGCCCAGCTGGACTAGTGCCACCAGTATGGTGACGACAAATATGTCGATCATGGACCAGCGGCCGACCACTTCGGTCATCCGATACAGTTTTGTGCGATCGATCGGGCGCCAGGTCGATCGTCTTTGTGCCATCGTCAGGAGGAAAGTCAATGCAAGAATCTTCAGGAAGGGCACGGCGACGCTGGCCGTGAAGATCACCAGCGCGAGCGGCCAGTCGCCATGGTGGAGAAAATAGATGACGCCGCTAATGATCGTATCCGACTGTACGTTGCCCAGGGAGGCTGTCCTTGTAATCGGCAGCACGTTGGCCGGTATGTAGAAAATGGCCGATGCGATCAAAAGAGCCCAGCTACGGGCCAGGCTATCCGTTTTTCTGAAATGCAGAGAGCCGCCGCAACGTGTGCAGCGCTGGTGGTGTTCTGTCAGGCGCACCGTCTTGCCACAGTCGTGACAGCCTGCCAGCCCGAGCGCCATTGCTGAGGGTCTGCCCTTGCTCAACGCAAGTCCTCCACTCGTTGCCAGACAACCTGTGGTTCGAGACTCGCACTGGCCCAGGTCAGGGTAAGCATCAGGCTCGCGAAGGCCCACAGGGCGACCCCCGGTACGATCTCCGCCATGCCGGCGAGTTTTACGAAGGCAACGAGGATACCGACCAGGAATATCTCCACCATGCCCCACGGGCGCATGTGGAGCAGAAAACGAAATGCCTGGTTAAACCCATAGGGCAGATGGCCCTGACGCAGGGGTAGCAGAACATAGATCAATCCGGCGATCTGCAGCGCGGGTATCAGCACCGATGTCGCGAGAACGATAAGCGCCAGCAAGGACATCCCCTGGGCGTGGAGATCGGCGACACCGCTGAGTAGTGACGTCGTTCTCATCATGCCGGACTTGCCGAAGCCGAGAAACGGGAACGTGTTGGCCACCACAAAAAGGATCAGGGACGCAAAAGCGAGCGACAGCGTTTTGTCCACGCTGTCGGCGAGATTTCGATACAGCACGGCATTGCAGCGGGCGCATTTCGCGACCTGACCCGGTGTGAGGGCTGGGACATGGTTGAGCAAGTCACACTCGTGACATGCCAGGTCCTCTGCCGGGAGAATGTCGTCCACGCGTCCCCATCTGTGCCTGAATAAGAGCCAGCCTACCGATCTCAGCAGGCCGTTTTGAATGTGGATTATAGCCTTAGGAACCTCTGATCTATTCATGAACTCGTATCTTGTGATCCAAAATATCCAGCTTCTGCGTTGCAAATCTTCGCAATAGCTGGCTATTACGTGCGATTCACGCCTTGAATCTGAACATTTTGGATCACAATCTACTTCGCTCAGAATAGATCAGAGGTTCCCTTATTGTCATAGGCTCGATAACGCGCGACGGGCTGGACAAGGTCGCGCTTGTTATGCGAGGGCTCACTGGTATTTTCCGACACCGGGCGTTATAGCTGTATGGGGCGAGGAAAAATTTTTCGGTGAATGCCATTGACGAGGAGACGCTGGGGATGTTGATGCACATGGTTCGACTGACGCTGCTTGGCCTGACACTGGTTGGTCTATTTTACGTCGCAGCGACGACGCGCCAGGAGATCAAGCCGCGGCCCGCAGATCTTGTTTCCAGACCGCCGGTCGCGGATCTTGTCTTGATCAATGGCCGAATCTATACGGCTGACGACGTTGTCGGAACGGTCGATGGTCTGGCGGTGCAGGATGGCCGAATCCTGTTGGCGGGTACCAGTGAGCAGGTTCTTGATCTCGGCGATGACAGAACCCGCGTCCTGGATCTCGAGGGTCGCTTCGCCATGCCGGGTTTCAACGATGCTCACGGGCACCTGGCCAACGCCGCGCTCAAGGCGCTCAAGCTGAATCTGTCCAATATCGGATCGATGGAAGATCTCAGGTTCGCGGTGGCAGCGCAGACTGAAAACAGGGAGTCCGGCAGCTGGATTTACGGGCGAGGCTGGGATGAATCACTTTGGCCCGATCGGCGCATGCCGACGCGGGATGATCTGGACGAGATCTCCACCCGGCACCCGATCTATCTCGAGCGTGTGGACGGGCATTCTGCGGTGGTCAATTCGCTCGCACTGGAACAGGCTGGTATCGACGCCGGCACACCCGACCCGGACGGCGGCATCATCGTACGCGATGATGCAGGTCGTGCCACCGGGTGGCTGAAAGAAAAAGCGACAAACGGGGTCGAGGCCCTGATACCTGATCCTACGCGTGAACAATGGAGAGAGGGACTGATCGCTGTCATGCGTGATGCTCTCGAGAACGGTGTGACCTCGATTCAGGATGACAGCCTGCGCATGGGCAGGAGAGGCGAGCTTGTCGTCGAAATCCTGCAGGCGATGAAATCGAATGGTGAGTTATCGCTGCGTGTCACGACCTGGCTCCCGTTCGAGAGTGAGGTGGCGGTGCTGGAAGAATGGCGCGACCGCCTCGGCAGCAGCGATCCGTGGCTGAAGGCCGGACTTCTCAAGACCAATATCGACGGATCCGGCGGGTCGCTGTCCGCCGCAATGCTGCAGCCCTATGCGACAGATTCCGAAAACCGCGGTCTGCTTTTGATGAATCCCGGGCGGCTCAACCAGATGGTCATCGAGAGAGACGCGGCCGGATTTCAGATAGGGATTCACGGCATCGGTGATCGGGCCAATCGTCTGATCCTGGATGCATTCGAGATGGCGATGGAGACAAATGGTCGCCGCGACTCGCGCCATCGCGTGGAGCACGCGCAATTCCTGCACGATGACGACATCGGACGATTTGCACCGCTGGGTGTGATCGCTTCCATGCAGGCTTGCCACCTTCTTTCTGATATGAGATGGGCGCCGGATATCCTCGGCGCGGAGCGCGAACACGAAGGATATCGCTGGAACAGCCTGCTCACGTCGGGGGCACGGATCGCGTTCGGGACCGATTTCCCGGTAGAGCCGATCAATCCGATGCGGGGTCTGTATGCAGCCGTCGCACGCGAGGCGGAGGAGGGCGGTCCGCCAGGGGGCTGGATTCCCTCAGAGGCGATTACGATCGGGCAGGCCATCCACGCCTATACCGTGGACTCGGCCTATGCCGAATTCGAGGAGCAGCGAAAGGGACGGCTCGTGCCAGGCCAGTTCGCCGATGTCGTTGTCTTGTCCAGGGACATCACCGCAATTGATGCGCCACAGATTCTGGAAACGGAAGTATTGACGACCATCGTCGACGGGGTTGTACGGTACAAGCGCGATCGATAGTCGATTGTGGCAAACGGGGCGGACGCGAGTGGCCGTGCAAGGGACTATCTCCGGATGTTAGTCTGCCGCAGTTCCTGCCGCCCGGTGCTACCAGCATGAGACTCCCCTGGAAGTTCAGCCTGTTCCACAAGGTTATCCTGGGTGTGATTCTCGGTCTGGTCGTTGGCATCGTGGTCGGCGAACCCGCGGGCAGGCTTGGTATTCTCGGCACCGCCTATGTGCGCCTGCTGCAGATGACCGTACTGCCGTATGTCGTGGTCTCCCTGATCGGAGGTATCGGTCGGCTGAATGCCACCCAGGCCAGGATCATCGGATCCCGCGGTGGTGCCCTGATTCTCTTTCTCTGGGGTATCGGCCTCGTCGTACTGACTGCATTGCCACTGGGTTATCCGGACTGGACCTCCGCCTCTTTTTTCAGCACGACCCTGCTCGATGACGGCGCTGCTTTTGACCCGTTGCAGCTCTACCTGACATCGAACCCGTTTCACGCCATGGCGAATACTATCGTTCCGGCCACCGTCATGTTCAGCATCGTTCTCGGTGTGGCGCTGATCGGTGTTCAGAAAAAACAGGGCCTCCTCGATGTGCTGGGAAGCCTGACGGACGGGCTGATGCGGGTCGCCTCCGCGGTCGCAAGGCTCACCCCGTACGGTTTGTTCGCCATCACCGCCAATGCGGCCGGCACTTTGAGGGTCGAGGAACTCGGACGGCTACAGGTCTACCTGTGGGTCTATGTGGCCGCATGGGCGGTACTGACGATCCTTGTCTTGCCGGGGCTGGTTGCGTGGGGAACGCCCTTTAGCTATCGCGAGGTAATGAAGCAATCGCGTACCGCGATTATCACCGCGATTGCGACCGGCACGGTACTGGTCGTGTTGCCGTTGATCGCGGAGCGTTGCAAGGAGTTGCTGGAGGAACACAGTCTCACCAGTGACGACGCGACCGCGGGTGTCGATGTGCTGGTGCCGACGGCCTACAGTTTTCCCAGTGTCGGGACCTTGCTCGGGTTGGGGTTCATCCTGTTCGCCGCCTGGTTTTCCGGCTCGCCGCTGGATACCACACAGTATCCGGGTTTTGTTGTACTGGGTCTTTTCACGGCCTTCGGAACGATGAATATCGCCTTGCCGTATCTACTTGATTTCTTCCGTCTGCCGGCCGATCTGTTCCAGCTATATCTTCTCGGCAGTGTTGTGACGGCCAGGCTGGCGACCGGTCTTGCGGCCATGCACGGGGTTGTCATCTGCCTGCTTGGGGCGAGCGCCGTGATCGGGATCATCAAGTGGAGAAAGTTATTCCAGGTCGCCCTCGCGGGTCTTGCGCTGACCTTTGTCATGATGGCGGGGGTCGGCCTTGTGCTCAGCAAGGTGCCCTACACGTACAAGGGTGGCGACGAATTCGTTTCGATGAGTCTGATCAGCGACGAGGTGGCGGTGGAGGTCAATGAAAAGTCGCCAGCTCCGCTGTCAGCAACAGATGTCGATCGTTCGCGTCTCGATGTCATCAGGGACAGAGGTAGCATCCGCATCGGCTACCTGCCGGATCGGTTGCCAATGGCATTTCGAAACAACCAGAGCGAGGTTGTTGGTTACGACATCGAGCTGGCCCATATGCTGGCCCGGAACATGGAGGTTACGCTGGAGATCGTTCGGCTGGATTGGGACGACGTGCCTGCATGGTTGAACGATGGCCGGATCGATGTGCTGGTGGGTGGGATCGCGGTGACGCCCGACAGGGCTCTCGAGTTTGCGTTCACGATGCCCTATGGCGAGCACTCCCTTGCGTTTTTGGTCGAAGATCACAGGCGCAACGAATTCGCGAGCCTGGAAAAACTTCGGGCGCGACCCTCCCTGCGGATTGGCCTCGCCCAGGCGCGTTACTTCAAAGGTCCGCTGGAACGTTGGCTACCCAATGCCGAGGTTGTGCTGATGGATTCACCACGACCGTTTCTTCGTGGTGAGTTGGACGACATGGATGGCATGGTCTATGCGGCGGAAAGGGGGTCGGCGTGGACGCTGATTTACCCGGACTACACCGTCGCCGTCCCGAGAGGGTCGCACGCGAAGGTGCCGATCGCCTTCGGTGTCCCGAAAGGCCAGGAAGAGTTCATCGGTTTTCTCAACAGCTGGCTCAATCTCAAGATCAAGCTGGGTACCACCGGCCGACTGTACGATCACTGGATTCTTGGCAAGGACCTGCAGCGGGCCGAACCGCGCTGGTCGGTCATTCGCGATGTCTTCGGCTGGGGTGTGGAAAAACAAGAGATCGAATCCGTCGGGACAGACTGACATTCTGCTACATGGCGGGCCCCATCAGTTCTTGTGCGTCAGGACCCCATGGCCCGCACGACAGGCATGACTGCATCGATCGCCGATCGCAGTGCATCCGTTGCGAGATCATGCTGCTCATTGTCCAGATCGCCGCTCCATTCATCCATAAAGAATTTCTTGAACTCGACCGCAATCACGCAAACCGACTCGGGATAGTGTGCGTGACCCCAGCGAGGATGATGGCCGCCCTGGAACTTGATGTTTTCCCTGATGTCCAGCTGACCACCCCCAAAGTCGAATGATCTGAGCCCGTCGACAAATGCATCGACGATCGGCGCCCATCGAGCCCTGTCCATGCTGCCCGTGCCGATATTGATATCCGGGTGACCCAGTGGGTCATCGTACCCGGCGCCTGGGCCGCCACGCTGATGATTGTAGCTGTGCAGGTCGAGTACAAGGAATGTACCAAACTGCTCTGTCTTTTCCCTGTAGATACAGTCGAGCTCGGCATAAAAGGCGTCATACACTTCGAGGGAGCGGGCAATCAGTTCCTCGTCGGGGCGCTCTTTCCATATATCCAGCCCCCAGGCATCTTCGGGCTCGACATAAATGGCTTTTTCACGCGGCCGATTGAGATCACACTCGAAACGCGATCGCGTCGCGACGATATGAGTTTCCGCGACGGTGGCCCAGATGCCGGTATGCGGATCTTCCTCTCGCAGGCGTTCATCATCGCTGAGTTTCATGAGGTCGCGAACTTCGTCACGCAAACCGTTCCCGTCGTGGACGGCTGTGGCTACAAGAGGTTCGTCCCCCGTCTTCGACCGCCACAACGGGGTTTCGTCCTTGTCATGTTGCTGGTTCATTCTTTTTATCCGCGCTATTCATTTAAAACTATAGTCTTCATATAGTTATGGAATATACCTATTTAAAAATCTCAGATACAATTTCTTCGGCCTGTGCGGACAAAGAGTCGAGCACAGCGGCTGTCGCCAGTTGACCCTCGGCCCGCACCCGGTTGTGTTCGCTCCTGGAGGGGAAGCGATCGGGGTCCCAACCGAAATACTGTTCTCGAAGAGCATCGGCGCAGAAGCGGGCCGCCAACTCGACCAGGATGATGCGTGTCGCCGGCACGATAGATTGCCACTCGACATCTTCGATCCATTGTCGCGAGCTTTGCGCATAACCGGATACGGCAGCCCTGAAGTAGTCGAGCGAAAAACCTGTCTTTGTCGAGTCTTCTCCTGCTGGATTGCACCATGAACGAAACGCGTCGCCGAGTTCGAGTGGCAGGGGCATTCGACCCAGGGTATCCAGATCGACAAGACACAAGGCAGTGCCGCACGCTCGGTCAAAAATGAAGTTGTTAATTTTTGGATCACCGTGAACGATCCGGTCATCCATCGCAGCGAGGGTTGGCAACTCATCGGCAGCCGTCAGAATTTTCTCGGCCAGCGGTCGGATCTGATCATAGCTGTCGTGATCGCTGTGATCGCACAGCGCCTGTCGCAGGCAGGCCAGGTGGCGTTCGGTGTCATGGACACCCGGTCTTGTGTTGGTGAATTCGTAGTCGAGCCCGGAAATCGTTTCGTGAAAACGACCCAGCAAGGCTCCCGCTTCCCTTGCCTGTTTGGTCGAGACAAGTGCGTTCAGTGAAATACCGTCAACGTAGGTCATCATGCGCCACACGCCGCTGTTGTTCTCGACCCACAATTTTCCGTCGTTCGCACGCAGAAGCCTTGGCGTAACAAAGCCGTGTTTTTCGAGATGGGCCGTGACGGCTTCCATGTCCTCATTGATCGAGGTTGGGAACATCGGGTGCATGCGCTGCAAAACAAAACGTTCTTTTCTTGCGGTCCTTACGATCCAGGTGTGATTGATCAGACCACTGCCCAGAAGCTCGGCTTCAATGGCATCGATGTTGAATCGGCCGGGCAGTGCCAATAGCTGTTCATGCCGGATTGTCACTCGTTATCGTCTCCGTTGTCCGTACGACGGGATTGAATCGTCGCTCGCCCGTTTCGCCCGGACCTGTTTGTCAGGGCTCGCAGCAGTGCAATAATAGGGAACCTCTGGTCTATTCTGAATTCCATTGTGCAAGCAATGCGATACCAAAGTACAAGAAACAGCGCGAATGGCCCGGTCGCAGGTTTCGACGCGGCCATCGCCCAGGGTCTGGCTCCGGACGGTGGACTCTATGTCCCCGCCAGCTTGCCCTCGTTCAACGCTAACGATTTTGAGCGAGTTCAGGATCCGGTCGATATCGCTTGTCGCCTGCTAGCGCCGTTTGTTGCCGGCAGTGCCATCGCGGGCGAACTCGATGAGATTTGTCGCGAGAGTTTTGACTTCCCGTTACCCGTCGAACCGATCATTCCCGACAATCGACTGTCTGTGCTGGAGTTGTTTCACGGACCCACGGCGGCCTTTAAAGATATCGGCGCCGGTTTCCTGTCAGCCTGTATCGCTCGCAGTGGTGTAGCGGCAGCGCCCGTGACCATTCTCGTCGCCACATCGGGCGACACGGGCGCTGCAGTCGCCGCGGCGTTCTACCGTCGCCGCAATGTCGATGTTGTAATTTTGTATCCGGATGGGCAGGTATCGCCCCGCCAGGCGCATCAGCTGGCCTGTTGGGGGGACAATGTAAGAACATACGCGGTCGATGGCAGCTTCGACGATTGCCAGCGACTGGCAAAGAGTGCCTTTGGCGATGACGAAATCAATTCCAAAAGGAATCTTTGTTCGGCCAACAGCATTAACATCGGGCGTCTCCTGCCACAGATGGTTCACTACGCGAGTGCAGCACTGACGCTACATCGCGAGTCGGGACACAAGCCGGGATTTATCATCCCCAGCGGCAATCTTGGCAACGCCTTCGCCTGTCTCTTAGCGCGTCGCTTGGGTCTGCCCATCGGTGACGTAGTACTGGCCACCAATGCGAACCGACCCATCCCCGATTTTCTCGAAACCGGTCGCTGGGAGCCCCGGGCATCGATCCCAACGCTTGCCTCGGCCATGGATGTGGGCGACCCGGGCAACATGGAGCGCCTGCTGTGGTTGTATCCCGACGGCGATTCGTTGCGTCGCTCGCTATCAGCGGTGTCCGTAACGGATGAGGAAATCGAGCGTGCGATTGGCCTCGGACATGAACGATGGGGTGCATACTGGTGCCCCCACACGGCGACGGCATTCCACGCCTGGAGCAGTATGGACAAAGAACGTAAAGACGAATCCTGGATCGTGGTAGCGACTGCCCACGCCGCCAAGTTCGAGACGATAGTGGAACCATTGACCGGTGGTCGCGTGCCGGTTCCCGATACGCTTGCGCGGCTCATGGATCGCCCGGCAGCCATGCAAAGGCTTGCGCCCGATCTCGATGCGTTGAGAGCAGCCTTGCTCGAGCCTTAAGGAGCCCGCCTCATGCCAGAAACGACAACCACGAGCGGAGCCGGACCGATCCTGGTAACCGGTGCCACGGGGTTCATCGGCCGTCGATTGGTGGCATCGCTAAGGGATCACGGTTATTCCATCCGGGCCTTTGTTCTTCCCAATGAGCCCATCCCTGGCGAATGGGATTCATCGCTGTGTATCGAATACGGAGACATAAGCGATCGGCAGGCTGTTGAAAACGCAGTTGAGGGCGCTGCGGGGGTGGTTCATCTCGCCGCTGTCGTTGGGGACTGGGGGCCGGAGTCGCTGTTTCAGCGTGTGACGGTGGATGGCACCCAACACGTATTCACGGCCGCAGAGAAACTGGCCATACCGGTCGTGCTTGCTTCGAGCATTGTCGTCTACGGTCACCGACTGGGACGGCAGGTGTGCGATGAAGACACACCCCATGGTCGAGCGTTCGGTCCGTATGGCAGGGCCAAACAGGCACAGGAGACCCTGGCCAGGAAATTTATCGACAGGAAAGGTGCTGATATCCGTATCGTTCGCCCCGGCAATGTCTATGGTCCCGGGAGCGGACCGTGGGTCAATGAAGCGATCAGGCTGCTGCTGGCCGGTTCACCGGCGCTAATCGACGGCGGTCATCAGAACGCGGGTCTGGCGTTTGTGGATAATGTTGTCGATGTTTTTTTCCGCGCACTGAAAATGAACGAGGCACGTGGTGAAGTGTTTAACGCCTGCGACGCCGAGCCGATCACCTGGGCAGGCTATTTCACCGACCTGGCGGCCATTGCTGGTGCGCCCGCGCCAAAATCCATTCCGGGTGTGATCGCCTGGCCCCTGGCAACAACCATCGAGTTTGTGTGGAAGATTCTTGGCAAGACCGAGCGCCCTGCGCTGACGAGGGAAGCGCTCAACCTGATCAGCAGTGATCACGATGTGCCCAACGACAAAGCCAGGAGACTGCTGAACCATCGACCGTTGAAGAGCTATGCGGAGGGCATTGCCGAGATTGCCGCGTCGCTGGCCAAAGTCGGGACGGCATGATCCGGGTCGGAGGAGGGCGGTGATAGCCATCACGAGCGTCGATCCACGCGGGAAAAAGGTGCAGGCGCTGGTCGCGAAGCTCGATGCTTACCAGTCGTCGCTCTACCCTTCTGAAAGCAACCACCTCGATTCGGCTAAACTGCTTCAGCAGGATCACGTACGCATGTTTGCAGCACACGATGGCGACAAAATCGTCGCTTGCGGCGCCGTGAAGATTCTCGACGCCTATGCCGAGCTAAAGCGGATGTACGTCTTGAGGAGCCATCGCAGTCGCGGCATCGCCGCCTTGCTGCTGGACAGGCTGGAGAAAGAGTCCCTCGCCTGCGGTCTTACCACCGTGCGGCTCGAGACCGGCATCCTTCAGGAAGCCGCGCTCAACTTTTATCGGTCGAAGGGATATGCCGACAGGGGGCCTTATGGCGCATACAAGACAGACCCGTTGTCTGTCTTCATGGAAAAGTCGTTGGCCGGTCCAGGCGAAACGAGCTGAGTCGCGCCATGTCGTCACCATCAGAAATCACCGAAGGCGTCCACATTCCCGAAGGTGAGATCGAATTCCACGCGATCCGGGCACAAGGCAAGGGAGGTCAGAATGTCAACAAGGTGTCTTCGGCGATCCACCTGCGTTTCGACATCGGAACCTCGTCCTTGCCGGAAGAAATAAAGGCGAAATTACTTGCCTGCAAGGATCGGCGGATATCGAAAGACGGCGTCATCGTCATCAAGGCGCAACGACACCGGACCCGGGAAAAGAATCGGGCCGAGGCGCTGCGGCGGCTAGGCTTGCTGGTTGAAAAAGCCACTGAGACTCGCCCAACCAGAAGAGCGACGAAACCACCGAGGCGATCGCGACAACGGAGACTGGACCAGAAGATGCAGCGCGGTCAGCTCAAGAGTTCGCGTCGCAAGCCTGAGCCGTAAACGCTCACCCCCAGGGCGGCCGTGACCGCCTTGGGGGAGCCTGATATCTCAAAGGTGCCAGCCATCAAGTGGGCCGACGCCCATGTGGGCGGCTAGTCCTCTATTTTCCCCGTTTCCATCCGTTTCGCGTGGATAGCCTGGAGCTTATACAGGTCCTGTTGTAGCTCGAAAAAACCGTGCCAGTGCGCGTAGTCCGGCGCACCCATCATCGCCCCCTGTCGTGCGCGTCGTCCTTCGTGGTGCCACAGGTGATAGAAGACGATCTGGAATTCGTCGGTCCATGGGTTATCTTTCAACAGTCCTTTTTCCGCCAACTCGTCAGACATCTCCTTGGCTGGCAGCCAGTAGGCGACGTTGTAAAGGTTGACGGCCTTGTCACCTTGTTTGAAAAACCCATCGGTATGCAGCGTGCTATGACACGACGAACACACCTGTTTCATCTTCAGCCGCCCCTCGGGTCCGTTTCCGGTCAGCGGGTTCATCGGGTCCGGCGAGTTGCGTACCTTTGACTCCTTCGCCCACAGGTTCCAGAAAAGACGCTCGCTGATGTTGTGTGTGGTCGACAGCTCGCCGATACCGCTCATGTGACAGGTCGCACAGGTCGGTGCCCTGTAGTCACCAGGCTCCCATGCGTCCGGTGGCGCATCCCAGTTCCAGGTATGGCCTTCGGTCGCATAGATTTGCCCGTGCTTGCTGTTCTCGTAAATCTCGATATCCGGGTGGTCGGGGCCGAGGTGACAGGACGCACAGGCGGCAGGTTGTCGTGCCTCTGCAATCGAGAACTTGTGCCGTGTATGACAGGCGCCACAGTTGCCCGTGCTGTCGTCGGGATAGACGTTGCCGATACCGTAGTTTGGCCAGGTCTCGGGTGTCGGCCGCTTGTTCTCATCCAGCTTGATCTCCGCGCCGTGGCACTGCATACATCCGGTTTCTCCCGAGGCGCTGCCAAACTCCTCGTTGCCACGACCTTCATGCTTGAAGACCAGTGCGTGAAGACTGTCTTTCGGGATGAGCTGGCGAAAGCCACGGAAGTGCCCGCTCTTGTCGAACTCGTCACGCTCCTGGGCGTGGCAGCGACCGCAAACGCTGGGTGGCGCGAGTACTGAGACAAACACATCCGAATCGACGTCGGAGGCGCTGTACTTATCCTTGTCGATAAGGATGTCGTGACTAACGGCCATCGGACTGTCCGCTGCAACCTGGTGACAGTCGATACAGGAGACGCCAACATGTGAGTGCCGGCTGCCTTTCCAGTCCGCGACCACCCCCGGGGTGTGATCGGCATGGCAGGCTACACATCTTTGACCCTGCTCAGTCAGTCCGCGCTCAATTTTTATGGTGCGAACATCGCTGAGATCGCCGACCGAGGCAAGCTCGGTTTCATCCTGCGCGTGCAGCGAGCCGGTCATCAGCACGGCGAGAAAACCGGCGGCGTAGATTGATGTTGCTATCCTCATTTTGATTCCCCTCATGAACCGGTACGTGCAATATATTTACTGAGATTCCTGTGCCCCACGCTATGACAATTCGCACAGGTCTGTACCGTCTTGCCAAGAAAATAGGGCTTGTGGGCGACAAAGGCCTTAACGTCAGCCATGGTCGCCCTTTCCAGGTCGCTGTGGCAGTGCAGACAACCCGAATCGTAAACGAAGCGCTCCGGGTGTTTGCGTTTGGCCTGCCAGTCGATTGCGTCGAGATCGTAGGTCATTTCTGCCCATACATCATGGGTTCCGGAAACCGCCTTTCCCCACAGATAGGCGAAAGGGCTGTCATGCGGCACATGACAGTCGATGCACTGCGCCCTGACACCCGAATTGTTGGCGCCCCCGTGCACATCGGCTTCATAGGAGGCGCCCATCGGGATCATGGTATGGCAGCTAGTGCAGAATTCCTTGCCCGCGGTCTGCTCTACCATGATCTCGGTTGCCCCCCAGGAGACGATGACAACGAGGGGAGCGATCACTGCGACCGGGATCAGCGCCTTTAATGTTCTGCCAAATTCCATTGATGGCTCGTACCTTCGACTATCGGGCGGAATCTGCCGAACCCCAAGGGGTGCGGCCGGGCTGGGCGCCACAGCTTAGTCGATTAATGTGTCCGATGCATGATCTGCTATCCTTGCAAGGCTGAATTCCAGCATGTTTCAGAATCTGATCCGTATGGCCAGCCGACAAGAGTCTGTACCGTGTGAGCTCGAGACGATCCCCGGGGTCGGCCCGAGTATCGCCTGCTGCCTTCAGGATCTGGGTTTTGAGAAAGTCGGTGATCTTTGGGGCCAGGATCCAGAGAAAATGTATGCTGATTTGTGTCGCTTGCGCGATACCCACATCGATCGCTGCGTGCTGTATGTGTTTCGATGTGCGGTCTATTATGCGGGTAACAGTCATCACGACCGCGACAAGCTGAAGTGGTGGAACTGGACGGATAAAGGCCCCTGCTACGACTGATTGCCGTGGCGCAGCGTCAACCCATGGTCGCCGCCATCCGCTGCGACTGTTGCGACTGGATTCCTCTCGCAGTACCTTAATCGGATGTCTGACCGAAGGTATCTAAACCGATGAACTATTTTGCTCCCGTGCGCGATATGGAATTCGTCATCAATGAGCTGGCGGGGCTTGCCGGTATCGCCGCGCTGCCTGGTTTCGAAGAGGCGACCCCCGATCTGGTCAACGCCGTTCTGGAGGAAGCCGGCAAGTTTTCCAGTGAGGTGCTGGCGCCGCTCAACAAGACCGGCGATCGGGAAGGGTCGCGGCTGGTGGATGGCAAAGTGGTGGTCCCCACCGGTTTTACCGAGGCCTACGAGCAGTTCGTTGAGTGTGGCTGGCTCGGTCTTGGCAAGGATGTCGATTTCGGTGGACAGGGTCTGCCACACCTGGTCGTGACGGCAGTTGAAGAGATGTGGAATGCATCCAATCTCTCGTTCTCGCTGTGTCCGCTGCTGACCTCGGGAGCCGTGGCTGCGTTGCAAAGGCACGCAAGCGATGATCTCAAGGCGACCTATGTCGAAAAGATGGTCAATGGGCACTGGGCCGGGACAATGAACCTGACCGAGCCCCAGGCGGGTTCGGATCTGGCTGCAATCAGAACCGAGGCGGTGCCGGAAGGAGACCACTATCGTCTCCGCGGACAAAAGATTTTTATCACCTGGGGTGACCAGGAGATGACCGAGAATGTCATTCACCTGGTCCTTGCCCGTCTGCCGGATGCGCCGGCCGGGGTCAGAGGGATTTCTCTGTTTCTCGTACCGAAATACATGGTTGAAGAAGACGGCGGCATCGGCGCGAGAAACGATATCTTCGTGGTATCCCTCGAACACAAGCTGGGCGTGCACGCCAGCCCGACCTGTACCATCGCACTGGGTGACACCGAAGGGGCCGTCGGGTATCTGATCGGCGAGGCCCATAGCGGACTCGCTTGCATGTTTACCATGATGAACGCAGCCAGGCTGGGTACCGGTCTGCAGGGAGTCGCGATCGCGGACCGTGCCTATCAGCAGGCTGTTGCCTACGCCAAGGAGCGCGTCCAGGGGAGTTCACCGGGGACGGAGGGTCGGGTAACAATTATTCACCATGCCGATGTCCGACGAATGCTCATGCTGATGAGATCACAGACAGAGGCGATGCGCGCCGTCGCCTATGTCACGGCTGCGCTTCTGGACCAGGCCGGGCACTCGCCTGATAAACAGCAGCGGCAAGCCAGCCAGCAGCGGGTCGACCTGATGACGCCGATTGCCAAGGCCTGGTGCACCGAGGTCGCGCAAGAGGTCACGACCCTCGGTGTGCAGGTGCATGGCGGTATGGGTTTTATCGAAGACACAGGGTCCGCACAGCACTACAGGGACGGCAGGATCACCACCATCTACGAGGGCACCACGGGGATACAGGCCGGGGATCTCGTTGGGCGGAAGATCCTCAGGGATGAAGGGCAGGGGATGCGCTCGCTGCTGGATGATATTCGCGCATTCGAGGACAGCATGCCGGATGGCGATGACAGGCTCGCTGTCCTGCGTCGCGAGCTGAAAAGCGGGCGGGAAGCGCTGGGCGAGGTGACCGAATGGTTGCTGGAGAGTGCAAAGACAGACGAGAACGCGGCGGGATCGGTATCGGTCAATCTCCTCATGTTGATGGGCACGGTGATCGGTGGCTGGCAGATGGCGAGAGCGGCAACCCTGGCGACGGGGAAACTCGATAGCGGGGCGGCCGATAGCTCATTCTATGAGACCAAACTCACGACGGCTCGTTTCTATGCCGAACAGATAATGCCGCGAGTCAGGGCTTATCGTGATGCCGTGACAGCCGGCAGCGAAAACATCATGGCGCTGTCGGAACAGCAATTCTGACCGACAGACTGGTCGGGGCGGATCCCGAGGGATTGAAGGCCCTGGCAGGATGTCGTGAGAAATTCGACGAAAGGATGGATATAAACGTCCTTTCGCCTTTCTGAATCAAAGACCAATAGCGATAATTTACTTTTTCTCCCCACATCCGGAGACGATGATGCAACGACTGTTTTTTCTTGGTATGTCAATCCTGCTGGCGCAACCGCTGTTAGCTGACGAAGGCATGTGGACGCTGGACAACTTCCCGAGCTCGAGGGTTAACGACAAATACTCTGCGAATGTCGATCAGGACTGGCTCGATCACGTGCGCCTGTCCACGACTCGAATCGAGGGTGGTTGCACCGGTTCGTTTGTGTCGCCGGATGGACTTGTGCTGACCAATCATCATTGCGTCAGGCGCTGTATCGCGGACAACTCGGGTCCCGGCAACGATCTGCAGGAAGATGGCTTCGTTGCCGCGACTCGTGAAGATGAGGTCGCCTGCCCATCCGATCAGTTGTCGGTGCTGATTCAGATGGACGACATTACCAAAGACATCGCAAAGGTTACTGCCGGCAAGAGCGAGGCTGAGGCCAACGAGGCTCGCAAGCAGATGCTCACGCGTCTCGAAACCAAGTGCGAGGACGCGGCCAAAAAAGCAGGGAGTCCGCGCTCCTGCGAGTCGGTCAATCTCTACAATGGCGGCCAGTATTTTATCTACCAGTACAAACGTTACGATGACATTCGCCTGGCGTTCGCGCCCGAGGGGGGGATCGCTCATTTCGGAGGGGATCCCGATAATTTCAATTTCCCGCGCTGGTGTCTGGATATGTCATTCCTGCGTGCCTATGAGAACGGCAAACCCGCCTCGACGCCCGAGTTTCTGACATGGCGCAAATCCGGGGCGCAAGAGGGTGAGCCGGTTTTTGTTACAGGACACCCCGGGTCGACCGATCGCTTGCTGACTGTCGCCGAATTGCGCTTCCTGCGTGATGTATCGATTCCGATATGGCTGTTGCGATATTCCGAACTAAGAGGCCGCTACCTGGAGTTCGCGACCACGGGGGATGAGCCACATCGGGTAGTGCAGCAGCCGCTATTGCGGCTCGTGAACGGAATCAAGGTCCGCCGCAATGAACTGTTCTCATTGCTGGACGAAGATGTCATGGCCGCCAAACAGGCGGATGAGGATGCGTTCAGGGCAGCGGTTGCCGCCGACACGGATCTGTCCAGGGCCTATGGATCGGCCTGGCAGGATATCGAGGACGCGATCGCGGTGCACAAGACCTTCTATGAACCCTGGTTATTTTCAGAGCAGGCGGCCGCCTTCAGCACCATCATGTTTACTTACGCCCGTACGCTTGTACGCGTCGCGGCAGAGAGCGAAGTCACGAATGAGAAACGGCTGCGCGAGTACACTGAGGCGGCCCTGCCGGGTCTTCGCCAGGTTACGCTGGCACCAAGGCCTGTCGACACAGATCTCGAGACCCTGAACCTGCGATTTTCTCTGGAGAAGATGCGCGAATGGCTCGGACCCGATGATGCCTTCGTCCAGCAGGTTCTTGGAGGTGCATCGCCGGCGAATCGTGCTCACGAACTCATCCACGGCAGTCAACTGGCTGATGCGGATTTCCGGGCGTCCCTCTGGGATGGTGGCGCCGATGCCATCGCCAAAAGTGACGACCCTCTTATCGTTCTTGCCCGCAACATCGACGGCTATTCCCGTCAGCTGCGCAAACGCTATGAGGACCAGGTCGAGGCGCCGATCAACACGGCGTCGGAACAACTGGCCGCGGCGCGATTCAAAGTCCAGGGCACCTCGACCTACCCTGACGCGACGTTCACGCTCCGTGTCACCTACGGATCGGTGAAGGGCTGGGATGAGAAAGGTAAGTACGTCATGCCGTTTACGCAAACAAGGCGCTTGTTCGAACGCGCGACGGGTGAGGACCCGTTCCGTATCCCACCGCAATGGGTCGCGGCGGAGAAGCAACTGGATCCCGACACGCACTTCAACTTCGTTGCCACTACGGATATCACGGGCGGCAATTCGGGCAGTCCCGTGATCGACAAGGATGCCAATCTCGTCGGCCTGGCTTTCGATGGCAATATTCATTCGATCGCCGGTTCGTATTTCTTTGACGAATCGATGAACCGCACGGTGGCCGTTCATCCCGCCATCATGATCGAAGCCCTGACGAAGGTTTACGATGCGAAGCATCTGGTGGAGGAACTCGACCTGCAATAAGCCGCACTGCCAGGCACCAAAAAAAGGGGTCGGATCCAAGGATCCGACGCCTGGCCCCCTAGCTCGTTAGCGCGAAAGCTACGAGGTAGTCGCTACGCGTGGTGCCCATGTTTCCGTGGCCACCGGCTGCGATCACGACATACTGGCGGCCATCCAGTTGATAAGTCATGGGCGTCGCCTGTCCGCCACCGGGCAGGCGACCACGCCACAGCTCCTCACCGTTATCGATATCGAAAGCGCGCAGATAGTCGTCCATCGCCGCCCCGATAAAAATCAGACCGTTTTCAAGGACGATCGGTCCGCCCGTTCCCGGCATTCCGATGGTGGGTCCGAATGGGAAAGGCGTTTTGTCGCGTGTCGTGCCGAAGGGGACCTGCCAGGCGATTGTCCCCGCGGACATATCGATCGCCGCGAGCGTGCCCCACGGCGGCTCGATGCAGGGCAGACCCCATGGGGACATAAGCGCCTTGCGACGCATCCCGAAGGGTGTACCGATCTGTGGCGAGAATTCGGCGTTCGGATATTGTCCGGAATCTTCAACACGATCGTAATCGTCGCCGGGTATCAACGCGACGATGAAAGGCACATGCATCGTGTTGGCCAGCACGTATTGCCGGCCGGAGTGGAAAGCGATGCCTCCCCAGTTCGAGCCGCCGGCATTGCCCGGGATCATGACGGTGCCTTCGAGGCTTGGGGGCGTGTAGATTCCCTCGCTCTTTGTTGCGGCGATGATTTCCCGGCAAGCCTTCCTGTCAATAAAAGTCAGACCCCAGGCTTCCTGCTCGGTGATGGTATGGTGCGGGACGAGCGGCGGAGGCGCGACGGGGAATGGCTGTGTCGGCCACGCATCTTCTCCGTCGATGTCGGAACGCGGCACCTCACGTTCTTCAATTTCAAAGATCGGTTCCCCCGTCTCGCGGTTGAAGGTGAACAACAGTCCCATCTTTGTCGCCTGAATAACAGACGGGATATTCCTGCCGTTCTTGTTGATATTAGTCAGCAGGGGTTGCGATGCCAGGTCGTAGTCCCACAGATCGTGGTGTACAAGCTGCCGGGCCCAGACGACAGCGCCGGTCGACGCATCCAGGGCAACAAGAGAGTTTGCGTGTCGATTGGATCCGAGACGCCCACCGCCATAATAGTCCGGGCTGGCTGACCCGGTGGCGGCGTAGACGATGCCGAGTTCAACATCCACGGCGAGGGGTGCCCAGACGTTTGCCGTGCCGGTTTTTTCGGCCTGCTCCGGCTGCCACTCGGCTGCGTTGTCGGCATCCGGGTTTCTTGGGATCGCGTGCCATTTCCAGCGTAGCTCCCCACTGCGCGCGTCATACGCCCAAACCGTGCCGAGGCCGAGATGTGCCTTCCAGTTATCGATCATTCCCGAACCGAGGACAATCGTGTCCCCGATCACCACGGGTGGGGAGGTGACGGGATAGGCGATACCCCTGTCTTTTTCGGGTATCGCCTCCATCAGACGGGTTTCGCCATTGTCGCCAAAGGCAGTGCATCTCGAACCGTTATCGGCATCGAGGGAAATCAGACGCGCATCGAGCGTGCCGACAAATATTCGCGTGCGGCAGGCATCCTGAGGACCGGCCTCGTCGTCGGTCCATAGCGCGACACCGCGGTTTGCTACCTCTGAGTATCCACGCTTCGGATCGATCCCGGCGTTGAACCGCCAGCGTTCGTGGCCGTTCCCGGCATCGATTGCGAAAACACGATTGAAGGCGGTGGAAAAGAAAAGTGTGCCCTTGTGAAGGATCGGCGTCGCCTGGAAGCCGTGTTTGCCACCTGACTCATATCCCTCACCGGTTTCGCCGGTTCTGAAGGTCCAGACGGGCGCAAGCCTGTCCAGGTTGTCACGGTTTATCTGCCCGGCCGGGGAGTATCGTGAGCCGCCCTGATCGTTTCCGTAATGCGACCAGCCGGTGTCAGGGAGGCCAGGCTCGGACGGAGCCGCTAACGCAAGCTCATCGCTCCAGCGCTCCGCCGTCAGCCACGCAACGAGTGTGATCGCGCTTGCCACCAGTATCACGAACACGAGCAATCGGCGTACAAGTTTCATCATGTCCGATCAGCTTTGATCCCGGTAGCAAGGCGACAATACGAATCCGTTTTCATGCTTATCTGCACGCTATCTGTTGTCCGTCGCGGCAAAGGCCCTGACCGCATCACCGAAGGCGTCAAAAATAGCCGTTGAATCGGGGTTGTCGGCCGGGTTCCATTCCGGATGCCACTGGACGGCCAGGTTGAAACCCGCTGCGTCATCCACCCGGAAGGCCTCGATGAGCTTGTCGTCGGCGATTGCCTCGACGCACAATCCTGCGCCCAGGCGATCGACACCCTGGTGATGCAAGGAGTTAACGATCAGCTTGCTCTTGCCGGTGATCCCGGCCAGCAATCCATCCGGTGTCAGTTCGACGCCATGCGTCGGCCCATACTGTGTCTCCAGGGGATCGTCGGGATTCTCGGTATGATCGTCGTAGTCCCCGGTCTCCTTCACTTTCTGGTGCAGGCTGCCACCATAGGCGACATTCATTTCCTGGAAGCCCCGGCAGATTGCAAAAACCGGCATGCCGGCATCGATTAAATCCGGGATCAGGGGCAGGGTTGTCTCATCCCGATGCGGGTCGTGCAGGGTGCCGGGATCGCTGGGTACACCGTCGTAGTGGTGCGGCTCGATGTTCGAAATGCTACCGCTGAGGAGTAAGCCGTCGAGCTGGTCCATCAGCACGTCGAGCTTCATGTCCGCGCCCAGGGCGGGGATGATCAGGGGTATGCACCGGGCGGCGTCGGCGACGGCCTTGAGGTACTTTTCCCCGACGATGTGATAACAGTGCGGATCGATCATCCGTCTGCACGCGGGTACTCCTACGACGGGTTTCCTGGCACTCATGAATCACGTACCCCGATGGACAGTCCGAAATCTATCTCACTACCGTTCAGCTACGCAACTGTATCTTAGCGCCCGACGACATCGCTGCGCAGAGGCGCGAATATACGCAGATCAATCGCCCCATGCTCGAGTCAGAAGGTTGGTGGCGTGTTGGCCGAGATGAGTTCGCACTCCTGGTCGCCCGGGTTCCTGAATCGATGAGGCAGAGAGCTGTCGAAGTAGTAGGCGTCACCCGCCCTCAATATCTCTTTGTTGCCGCCAACTGACACTTCCAGTTCCCCGCTGACGATCACACCGCCTTCCTCGCCGTCGTGAGTCAGCATTTCCTCACCGGTATCGGCGCCCGGGGCGTAGATCTCACGCATGATGCCCATGGCGCGTTGCCGGCGCTGACCGGCGACAAGCCAGTAACGCACATCACCGCTTCCCATGTCGGTCAGATCTTCCTTTCTATAAAAGACCTTGTCCCATTTCAAAAAGTCAGTCGTAAAGAATTTCCCCATCGACATCGGGAAACCGGCCAATACTTTGCGCAGCGAACTCACCGACGGGCTGACCCGGTTTTGTTCGATCAGGGAGATCGTGCCATTGGTGACTCCCGCGCGCCTGGCAAGCTCACGCTGGGACAGGCCGTATATTTTTCGCACTGTTTTCAGGCGTGCACCGACATCGACATCCATTTGTTTCACCGTGACGGAGTGTATAAGATATTTAACACTTCGCGAAAAACAATAGCAAATAGTCCAATTGCGGTAGTATTTTGTTAAATTTATTAAGAAATCTCTGATCTGCCGTACAGGAGTCGAGACCGACGATGAGCAAGCCCACCGAACACGTCCCACCGACGGCCGTGATGCCCGACATGTTGCCCTTCTGGATGCCTTTTACGGCCAACCGCCAATTCAAGTCCGCGCCCCGGCTACTGGCGAAGGCGAAAGGCATGTATTACTACAGCGACGACGGCAGAGAGATTTTGGATGGCACCGCTGGTCTGTGGTGCGTCAATGCGGGACACGGTCGCGAGCAGATAAGCGAGGCGGTCTCCAGGCAAATTCGTGAAATGGATTACGCGCCATTGTTCCAGATGGGGCATCCGATCGTATTTGAATTCGCCGCGCGTCTGACCGAGATCACGCCAAAAGGCATGAACCGCGTGTTCTTTACCAATTCGGGTTCCGAAGCGGTGGATACCGCGTTGAAGATCGCGATCGCCTATCACCGTGTACGCGGAGAAGGGGCGCGCCAGAGGCTGATCGGGCGCGAGAAGGGATATCACGGCGTCGGCTTCGGTGGTATTTCAGTCGGCGGCATGGTCGGTAACAGGAAGTTCTTTGGATCGATGCTGCCGGGCGTGGATCATCTGCGCCACACCCTGGACCTCGAACACAATGCCTTCTCGCGGGGTCTGCCGAAATGGGGCGAACATCTTGCCGACGATCTCGAGCGCCTCGTCCAACTGCATGACGCCTCGACCATTGCGGCGGTTATCGTCGAGCCGGTGGCCGGTTCGGCGGGCGTGATCATGCCACCGATTGGCTATCTGCAGAAGCTTCGTGAGATATGCGATCGTCACGGCATCCTGCTGATCTTCGACGAGGTCATCACCGGCTTTGGCCGATTGGGTGCGCCGTTTGCCGCCGAAAGATTCGATGTCAGTCCGGACATCATCACATCGGCCAAGGGTCTGACCAACGGCGCCATCCCGATGGGTGCGGTTTTCGTTCGTGATGAGATCTACGAGTCCTTCATGACCGGACCCGACAACGCCATCGAGCTGTTCCACGGCTATACTTATTCCGGACATCCGGTGGCGTGCGCCGCAGGTATCGCCGCGCTGGATATTTACCAGCAGGAGGGCTTGCTAACCCGTGCGGCGGAGTTGGAAAGTTACTGGGAGGACGCCGCGCACAGCCTGAGGGGCTTGCCCAATGTCATCGATGTACGAAGCCTGGGACTGGTCGCCGGTATCGAACTGCAGCCGCGACCCGACAAACCGGGTTCAAGGGCATTCGATGTACACGTCGAATGTTTCGAAAGAGGCATGCTTGTGCGGATGACAGGGGATATCCTCGCGATGTCTCCGCCGCTGATTATTGAGAAAAAACAAATCGACCAGCTCTTCGGCACGCTTGCGGAAGTGCTGAAGGAAGTTGACTAGCATCCACACCAGGGTCGTTTTGACCTTTCTAGATGGGGGGATGGTGCAGACCATGCTGATAGGCGTACCGAAAGAAATAAAAAACAACGAATACCGGATCGGAATGACGCCCGCCGGTGTTCGTGAGCTTACCCGTCGCGGCCACCAGGTGTTGGTGGAGTCGAAAGGCGGTCACGGGATTGGCTTTGACGACGAGCATTACGCGCAGGCAGGCGCCGAGATCGTTGCTGCCGCGGACGAGATATTCGAGCGCGCCGAAATGATCGTAAAGGTCAAGGAACCGCAGCCAAACGAATGCCGCATGCTAAGCGAAGGTCAGATCCTGTTTACCTACCTGCATCTCGCGCCGGATCCCGAGCAGACAAAGTTATTGGTCGAGTCTGGTTGTACGGCCATCGCCTACGAAACGGTGACGGATTCTTTCGGTGGCTTACCCCTGTTGGCGCCCATGAGCGAGGTGGCGGGCCGCATGTCAATCCAGGCAGGTGCGTATTGTCTGGAGAGACCCAATGGCGGTAATGGAACATTACTCGGTGGTGTGCCGGGTGTGGCGCCCGGTAACGTCGTCGTCATCGGCGGTGGCGTGGTAGGCGTTAATGCGGCTCGCATGGCGATGGGTATGGGGGCGGACGTCGTCGTGATGGACAATTCCCCCCCGCAAACTGGTGGAACTGGATAACCTGTTCGGCCCACGAATGAAAACCATGTTCTCCACTATCGACAGTATCGACGAATACATAGCGCGTGCCGACCTGGTGGTGGGTGCTGTCTTGATTCCGGGTGCCGCCGCGCCGAAACTGGTCGTTCGTGAACAGCTTGCTCACATGAAACGTGGTGCGGTCATTGTCGATGTCGCCATCGACCAGGGCGGTTGTTTCGAGACCAGCAAAGCGACCACGCATGAGGAGCCGACATACGTTGTGGATGAGGTCGTTCACTACTGTGTCGCCAACATGCCCGGGGCGGTGGCGAGGACCTCTACCTTCGCCCTGACCAACGCGACTATGCCCTATGTCATCCGTTTGGCCGACCAGGGACCGGTTGAGGCGATGCAGTTGGATCCTCACTTGCTGGACGGCCTCAACGTGCATGCCGGTCGCATCACGTACGAAGCAGTCGCAAACGACCTCGGGTACGAGTTCAAACCCGCGGGCGAGGCAATCGGAGCCTGATCATGAGCGAATCCGCCAGGTCGGCCACAGCATCGGAAGCGGCAGGGATAGACACGCTCCACCACGTAATTGGCGGCCAGGCGGTTTCGTCTGGCGGTGAAACGGGCGACGTATTCAACCCGGCAACCGGTCGGGTGACGGCAAGGGTGCCGATGGCAGACGCTGATACCACGCGACTCGCGATCGAGGCGGCTGCCGATGCGTTCGCCAAATGGTCGGAGACACCGCCGTTGCGACGCGCGAGAATCCTGTTTCGTTTTCGCGCTTTGATCGAGAAGAATGCTGACAAGCTTGCCACGGTTATTTCCTCGGAGCATGGCAAGCTGCATGACGACGCACTTGGCGAGGTAACCCGTGGGCTCGAAGTAGTCGAGTTTGCCTGCGGCATCCCGCATCTTCTCAAAGGGGAGTACTCGGATTCAGTCGGCACATCGGTTGACAGCTGGTCGATGCGGCAGCCGGTCGGCGTCTGCGCCGGCATCACGCCCTTCAATTTTCCCGTCATGGTACCGATGTGGATGTTTCCGATCGCCCTTGCCTGCGGAAACACCTTTGTTTTGAAACCGTCGGAAAAGGACCCGTCGGCGTCGCTCCTGATCGCCGATCTGCTCGCCGAGGCGGGACTGCCGCCGGGCGTGTTCAACGTGGTCAACGGGGGCCGCGAGGCGGTCGAAACCCTGCTGACCGACGCGCGGGTCGCCGCCGTGAGTTTTGTCGGGTCTACGCCGGTCGCCGAGTACGTTTACAACACCGGTTGCAGCAACGGCAAGAAGGTTCAGGCCCTGGGTGGCGCAAAGAATCATGCGGTCGTCATGCCGGATGCCGATATGGAGATGGCGGCAAAAGCGTTGATGGGGGCGGCCTATGGGTCCGCCGGCGAGCGTTGTATGGCGATATCTGCAGCGGTAGCAGTTGGCGATGCCGGAGATCGACTGGTGGCGGCCCTGACGCCGATGCTCGGGAAGCTACGCGTCGGTCCGTCAACTGATGAGACGGCGGACATGGGTCCCCTTGTCAGCGCTGAGCATCTTGATAAGGTGCGTTCCTACGTCGAGCTTGGAGTCGAAGAGGGCGCGGAACTGGTCGTCGATGGACGGGATGTAGCAGTCGAAGGGCATGAGGACGGTTTCTACCTGGGCGGCTGCCTGTTCGACCATGTGCAGCCGTCGATGCGGGTCTACCAGGAAGAGATTTTCGGCCCGGTGCTTGTCATCCTGCGGGCGAACGACCTCGAGGACGCACTGGACCTGGTCAACAAGCACGAATACGGCAACGGGACGGCAATCTTCACCAGTAACGGGCGCTCGGCGCGGCAATTTGCACACGAAGTACAAGCGGGCATGGTGGGCATCAACGTGCCCATACCGGTGCCGATGGCCTTTCATTGTTTTGGTGGCTGGAAACGGTCCCTGTTTGGTGCACTGAATGTCCACGGTCCCGATGGCGTGCGTTTCTATACGCGTCTCAAGACGGTGACAGCGCGCTGGCCCGATCAGGCGCCGGCGGATGCGCAATACACAATGCCCACGATGTAGCGGGCCGGCCCCTATGTTGCACGAAGGCGGCCCACTGGATTGAATGTTGACCGTTGCTCCGGGGGTCAAACAGTAGTTCCGGGGTTGTTGCTTCCGGGTAGCGATGTCTGCGAGCGGGCGTGTACTTTTCCTACGCGAAGATGTAGCGGCCACGCCACGGTGCGGCGATCCGTCGCCTTTCCCCAGCTGGATGCAAGCGTCTCGGCGAACGCCGGCATTGGATCGTTGCCCCGCTCCTGTTCGAATCGCCGTACGGCCGACCACGTACCGATATATCCAAGCAGTTCCGACAGGCCCCAGTCGTGGCTCATCTCGAATCCCGGGCAGGCGATTGCCTCAAATGGAAACGGCAAATCGAGATAATGCGCGTCGATGTGCCGGCGTTCGGAGGGCCAGTAGTCGCCAAGGACGCCGTCATAAAACTGATCGACCAGGGGGTCGATAAGCGGGTCGATTTTCATGAGGCTGTAAGAGCAGATCGCGATAAGCGCGGCGGGGCGCGACACCCGGCGCACTTCGTCATAAAAGGCGTTGACGTCCAGCCAGTGCAGGGCCTGGGCGATAAATACCAGGTCGACGCTACGATCGGGCAAAGGCGTCTTTTCCGACAGGGAGACCAGGTAGGTGACGGCCGGGTGGGCGCGGGCGTTTGCTACCTGCCGCTCGCTTGCATCAGATGCGACGACCGACTCAAACCATCGTGACAGTCCGATCGCGGCCTGCCCGCTACCCGTCGCGCTATCCCAGGAACACTGCCGGTTGGACGACTTCCCGGCCAGCCATTCGAACATGGCGGCAGGATAATGCGGCCGGCACCTGGCGTAGACGGATGAGTGCGCGGAAAAGTGATCTTTGAAGGTCATTGCCAGTGTTCTTTCGATTCGAGTGCCACTCCGGCTACCACTGTGATTACCCATGTAATTGCCAAGGGCGGCCAATTGCCAAAGAATAGCTGTGCCCCGGCAAGCCAACTCGGGGACCAGTTCGGGGGAACAATGATGCTCAGAGATTTCAGAAAAGTACACATTGTGGTCTGTGTGGCGGCGGTCCTGCTTGGCGCCTGCGACAGGGCAGGGGATTCGGATCGTGCTTCGGATGCGCCTGCCTCCGTCCCCGAGACAATGGCTGAGCAAATACGAAGAACGACAGCCGGCATCGACGGGCAAAGGATTCAGGCGGCGGATAGCGAACCGGGTAACTGGCTGACTCACGGGCGCACCTATTCGGAGCAGCGTTTCAGCCCCCTGGCCGGCATCGATGACGGCAACGTGGCCGATCTCGGGCTCGCGTGGCACTTCGATCTGGAGACGCATCGCGGCATGGAGGCCACACCGCTGGTCGTCGATGGCGTGATGTTCAGCAGCGGCACCTGGAGCATCGTCTATGCGCATGATGCGAGGACCGGAGAGCTGATCTGGTCTTTCGATCCGCAAGTGCCGCGGGAATGGGCCGTGCACTTGTGTTGCGATGCCGTCAATCGCGGTGTTGCCTTGTGGAAGGGACGCGTCTTTGTAGGAACACTGGATGGCCGGCTGATAGCGATCGATGCCGCCGATGGTTCGCCGCTGTGGAGCGTACAGACGACCGACACCGGTAGACCGTACTCGATTACCGGTGCGCCACGCGTCATCAAGGGGCAGGTGATCATCGGCAACGGGGGCGCTGAGTTTGGCGTGCGGGGCTATGTTTCCGCCTATGACGTCGACAATGGCGAGATGACCTGGCGGTTTTACACCGTCCCGGGTGACCCGTCCGAACCGTTCGAGTCACCCGCCGTCGAGATGGCCGCCGCAACCTGGCACGGCGGCAAATGGTGGGAGATCGGCGGTGGCGGCACGGTCTGGGATTCGATGGCCTACGACGCCGAGATGGACTTGCTTTATGTCGGCGTTGGGAACGGCTCGCCCTGGAACCAGTACATAAGGAGCCCCGGCGGCGGTGACAACCTGTTTCTTTCCTCCATTATCGCTCTGAGACCGGACAGTGGCGAATATGTCTGGCATTACCAGACGACCCCTGGCGATAGATGGGATTACACGGCGACCCAGCACATGATCCTGGCCGACCTGGAGTTCGACGGCGAGCTCCGCAAGGTCCTGATGCAGGCGCCGAAGAATGGTTTCTTCTATGTCATCGATCGCCTGACGGGTGAGTTCATCACCGCCGTTCCCTATGTGCCTGTCAACTGGGCCAGCAAGATCGATCCCGAAACAGGGCGACCGGTACTGACGGCGTCGGCCGATTATTCGCAGACGGCGCAACTGACATTCCCGTCGCCCTACGGGGGTCACAACTGGCACCCGATGGCCTTTAGCCCCGACACGGGGCTTGTTTACATCCCGGCCCAGGAGATCCCTTTTGTCTATTCGCAGGATGGGTCATTTGAATATGCGAGGGGATTCTGGAATACCGGTGTCGACATCCCTCTGAACAGCATTCCGGATGACCCGGAGTCGCGCAAGGCGCTGATGGCCATGGTCAAGGGAAGAATCAGCGCATGGGACCCAGTCGCCCAAAAGGAGGTTTGGAGCGTACAGCACAACGGGCCGTGGAACGGCGGCATGCTGGCGACCGCAGGCAATCTCCTCTTTCAGGGCAATGCCAACGGCGAGTTTGTCGCCTACCGGGCGGACAACGGCAAGCGGCTGTGGAGTTTCCCGGCGCAGACCGGCATCGTCGCCGCACCGATCAGTTTCGAGCTTGATGGCGAGCAATATATTACTGTCGTCGCGGGCTGGGGAGGCGTGCTGGCGCTGGGTGGCGGCGCGGTGGCTGCTGTTGCCGGCGTCCGTAATGTCAGCCGTGTCCTGACCTTCAGGCTGGGCGCCGACGGCTCCTTACCGCCGCTGGAGGATCTGCTGCCAAAACCCGAACCGCCGCCACGCATTGAGAACCCGGAACTCATTGCCAGCGGCAAGTTTGGATTTAATAGCCGTTGCAGCGTGTGCCATGGGCTGGACGCAGTCGGTGGCGGCGTGGTGCCCGACCTTCGTTTCATGTCCGCACAGTCCCACGAGCAGTTCTACGCCATCGTGCTCGGGGGCTTGCACAGTGAACGCGGCATGGTGAGTTTTGCGGCGGTGCTGGATGCGAAGGATGCCGAAGCGATTCACGCCTACGTCATCGATGAAGCCTACAAGTACCTGCACGCGCTCAAGCAAAGCGATTGACGATGACTGCCGGTGATAACGATATTTCGGCACTGCGCGACCGCTTGACGGCCATAGATCGTCGCGTCCTCGAACTCGTCGCGGAACGACAGCAGCTGGTAGGAGAAATCGGCAGCAGGAAACGCGCCCAAAATGCACCGACGCGTGACTTTGTTCGCGAGAAGGAGGTCATTGAAGGCGCAATGGCCCAGGCCGAGCAGCTGGGTTTGCCGTCCGGGCTTGCCGAAAACCTGATGGGGCTGTTGATCCGTTCCTCGCTGACGACGCAGGAGCAGGCGCGTGTCGCCGCCGAGGGCAGCGGAGGTGGCAGGACTGCGCTCGTCATCGGTGGCGCCGGTCGCATCGGTAGCTGGTTTTGCGATTTTCTCGATTCCCAGGGCTACGATGTAATGGTGGCCGATCCCGCTGATGGACAAGGTCATTACGAACAAGTGGGAGACTGGAACGAGACTCGCCTGGACCACGACATCATCGTCGTTGCCGCCCCGCTCAAGGTTTCGGCCGGCATCCTCGAGGATCTGGCCGCCCGGCGGCCGCCCGGGCTCATCTTCGATCTCGGTTCACTCAAGACGCCACTGGCGGCGGGGCTCAGAAAACTTGCTGACGCCGGATGTCGTGTGACGTCGATCCACCCCATGTTCGGCCCGGATACGCGTTTGCTGTCGGGGTGTCACGTCATTTTCGTGGATGTCGGTTGCGCGGACGCGACCGAAGCGGCAATGGCCCTGTTCGAAGCGACGATGGCCGAACGTGTCACGATGGAACTGCAGGTCCACGACCGGCTGATCGCCTACGTGCTGGGGCTGTCCCATGCGCTGAATATTGCTTTCTTTACGGCCCTTGCCGAAAGCGGTGAGGACGTCCCGCATCTGTCCGGAATATCGAGTACCACATTCGACAAGCAACTTGAGGTCTCAAGCGGGGTTGCGGAAGAAAACCCCAGCCTCTATTTCGAAATCCAGGCTCTCAACGAGTATGGGCTGGAGCCTTTGGAGGCGTTGGAGAAAGCGGTCGTCGAGCTGGTCGCCACGATTCGAGGAGGAGATGCTGATCGCTTTGTCAGGATCATGCGCAAGGGGCGCGAATATCTTGCCGCACGACGCGAAGGGTCCGGCGCCTAGCACCCGGGCAGCACGGCGACAGGCCAGTCACCGGGACAAATTGTCCTGAGAAGCTCCTGCAGAGGCTTGATTTCACCGCTGGTATAGAAGGAAATGGAACCGTCGCTTTCGTCATCGGCCAGCAAGTCCTCTGCTGCCAGGCGACGCTCGAGTTGTCTGGCAACTGCCGGTCCGGTGTCGATGATGTGGATGCCGTGGCCTGCTTCTTCTTCGATGACCGATCGCAGGAAGGCGTAGTGTGTACAACCGAGGATGATGGTGTCCGCACTGGCTGCCAGCAGCGGTTCGAGATGACGACGCACCATGGCGCGAGTCTCGCTGTCGTCGAGTCGCCCGAGTTCGACCTGTTCGACCAGACCGGGACAAGGCTCCGTCAGTACCGTGATGCCTTCTCCGAACCTGGCGAGCAAGGCGGCGAACCGCGCGCTGCTGAGAGTGCCAACGGTTGCGAGAACACCGATAATGCCCGATTGCGTTGCTGCGGCCGCGGGTTTGACCGCCGGCTCCATCCCCACGACCGGCACGTTCAGCCGTTCACGGAGCTGCGGCACGGCGGCCGCTGTCGCAGTATTGCAAGCCACTACCAACGCCCTGGCGCCCCGGTCGATCAGCATCCGGCCAATGGTTTCAGAGCGTCGCCGGATAAATTCCGCTGTGTGCATGCCATAGGGCAGGCTTGCCGTGTCCGCAACATAAACCAGGCGCTCGGCCGGCAACCGCTTGTGAATCTCGCGAAGAACCGAGATGCCGCCGATGCCGGAGTCAAAAACGCCGATTGATGGTTGAATTCTCGCCATTTGGCAGACGGTCCGGTCTCCTGAAGTGCCGCCATCATAGGAACTCGGACCGCTGCGGGCCAGCCTCGCGTTCGGGCGCCATGCACACGGGTGAGTTGTCGGCTATATTGTCCGACGCGCTAACCCGCATATTGCATGAGTTGCCGGAATTGTCGCGCCACGTACGCTCACAAGGGGAGTGATATCCGTATGTCTCGTTTAATGAGGTGGCTCATACGTCTCGCCGTGCGGCTTGCTGTCATTGTGGTAGTCATCATTGCGACGGTCATGCTTGTCAGGGCCTTCGATTCACTTCGCATGCCTGATCTGCAGGCGTGGCACACCACCCAGTTCGATAACCAGTATCACGTTGCCGATTCGGCCCGGATCAAAACGTTCCAGGACTACCTGCAGCTGGAAGATGCTGTTTTCGAAGAACTGGCGGCAAAGGTCGTCCCCGCCGCCGGAAAGCTCGGAGCAAAGCTGGTGCGCTACAACCGCTCAAGCTACAGCTGGCCCGGCAGTTTTGAACAGGATTGGAACCGCAGCTACGAAATCGGTCCGGACAAACCCTGGGGCGCAATCGTGCTGGTACACGGCCTGACGGATTCCCCTTACAGCATGCGCGCCCTGGCGGAGTTCTACCGGGATCAGGGAGTTCATGTCATCGCGGTGCGGATGCCCGGCCACGGTACCGCCCCTTCGGGATTGCTGGACGCGACCTGGCAGGACTGGCTGGCCGTCGTCGGGCTGGCAGTCAGATATGCGCGGGAGAAGATCGGCCCTGATGCGCCCGTAATGGTCGGCGGCTATTCGAATGGCGGTGCCCTGGTCGTCAAGTACACCCTCGACGCTCTGGAAGACGAATCGCTGATGGTGCCTGACCAGATTTATCTCTTCTCACCGGCCATCGGTATCACCGCCTTCGCAGTCGTCGCGAACTGGCATCGAGTGCTGTCATCCATTCCGTTGTTCGCGAAATACAAATGGGCGAGCATTCTGCCGGAGTACGACCCGTTCAAATACAACTCTTTCCCAAAGATCGCGGGTCACCAGAGCTGGGCTTTAGCGGGCGCTATAGACGAACAACTACAGGCCTTGGCCCAAAGCGGTGATCTCCGGCGGATGCCACCGATCCTGGCATTTCAGTCGCTTGCGGATTCCACGGTGCTGACGGAGTCGCTGGTATCGAGACTGTTCGATCGCCTGACGGTGCCGAACAGCGAACTGGTGATATTCGATATCAATCGATTCGGCATCATCAAGGAGTTGATCAGCGATCGCTATGACGGCTTGCTGGAGCGGATCATGGACGATCCGAAGCCGGGCTTCACGCTGACCGTCATCACCAACAAGGCCCCCGATTCCATCGAGATGGTGGCCAGACGCCTGCTGCCCGGTGGCGGCCGGCTGGATGATCGGCCCCTCGATGCTGCCTGGCCACAGGGGGCCTATTCCCTGACGCATGTCGCCATCCCGTTTTCACCCGAAGACGAGATCTATGGCGATCGGTATCGACGCGCACCCAATCTTGGCGCCACGAGTCCACGGGGTGAGAAGGGCGTGCTGACAATCCCGGTGACAATGCTGATGCGTTTGCGGCACAACCCGTTCTTCCCGTACGTGGAGGAGCGTATCGGCGACTTTCTCGAACCGCTGCACGATAAGGCCCTGGCAGCGCCGTAAACGTACCGATCGCGATCCTTTGCCGCACAGCAGCATAAATCGCTGATTCTGTGTATCATCGGACGGTCAACACTCCCCGTTATCGGGGGCTGGCCCGCAAGTGACTGCGGGTTTATTTATCAGCGAGACCTGGCGACCTTTGACGAGACAAACAATCGTCCCGCCCAAGCATTTCCGATCCGCGGCAGCCGCCGCAGGATTGCGTGTCTCCTGCCCCCGGAACTCTCTGTTTATCACTGACCCGGGGCCACGCCGTATCCAGCGTCGCCACCAGGAGGAAAGTCCGTAATGAGCGAAGCTTTTATCTATGATCATGTCCGTACCCCGCGGGGTAAAGGCAAGCCCGATGGCGCACTTCATGAAGTGACGCCGGTCAATCTTGTGGCACGGGTGCTCAACGCCCTGAAAGACAGAAATGAGATGGATACCTCGCTGGTGGAGGATGTCATCCTTGGATGCGTCACGCCGGTGGGCGAGCAAGGCGCGAATATCGCGCGCGTCGGCGCCATGCACGCGGGCTACGCGGAGACGGTGCCCGGCAAGCAGATCAACCGTTTTTG
>PVMK01178094.1_pt1 | contig 56376 bp, 61 predicted proteins | sample 1853481 | NCBI WGS metagenome assembly PVMK01 (sample SAMN08533507, study PRJNA380276) | Marine sediment metagenome, whole genome shotgun sequencing project.
AGTCCCCACCACTATCCCCACCATCCAAAAGTGAAAATCTGTGAAGCATATAAACAAAAAAAGCAGAGTCATTGCTGAACCTTGCCTCTGGAGATCCGGGAAGTGATTAATATCACAAATTGTGAAAAAACTTCAAAAAAATTGAAAAAAATGTTGTATTTTTTTTAACAACGTTGTATAAATTATCACAACGCTTGAAAAAGCACAAAAAGAGGTAACTAAGGGAAAGGGGGAGGTAACCATGTATACAAATTTTGGAGAGTTCTTTTCCGAAAAACGAAAGGCACTCGGAAAAACGCTTAGAGAATTCTGCCGTGAGAATGGTTTTGATGCACCCAATCTGAGCAAGATTGAAAGGGGTCTTCAAAACCCACCACAAAGTAAAGAAAAAAGACTGCAATATGCTTCAGCACTTGGTATCAAAGAAGGATCAGATGACTGGTTGGAATTTTGTGATTTAGCCACCATTAGTGCAGGTAAAATTCCTGCTGGCATCGTTTCCGATAAAGAATTAATGGCTCAAGTACCAATCCTTTTCAGATCTATAAAGAAAGAAGGGGTTGATAAAGAAAAAATTGAGGAATTACTGGAAGCGCTTAAAAAGGAACTAAGATGACATTCATTGTGCCCCACCTTACCTATGATAATGTTCGTGAATATGCAAAAGCTTTTCTGGAAAAATATCATCCATCATTAGAGCTACCTATTCCAATAGAATGGACAATTGAATCTGATTTGAACCTGCACATTCATCCCATAGCAGATTTATACAAGATATTCAGACAAAGTGGTTTTTTAAGTCAAGATCGAAAGGTAATTTATATTGATGAATATCAATATGATAATTTTGTGGAAAAGTACAGATTCACCCTTGCTTGCACACGAGGTAGGGCATTATTTTATGCATGAATCACTATATGAAGGGCTTAATTTTGGCTATGAACAGGAATATATTGAATGGTTACAATCCAGACCAAGAGAAGCATATATTTGGTTTGAGAAGCATGCCGACTGGTTTGCTGGTCAAATATTAGTACCTAAAGATCGTCTTGTAGAACAGTGTGTTAATTTTTTAGAATCCAACAATGAAAATTTCTCAAAATATGAATACCTTTCCCCTGAGTTCTGGTCGTATGCCTCGAATGATCTGGCGGAACCTTTTGAAGTCAATCCGATAGTTGTCGAAATAAGAATAAGATACGAAGGGCTTTCAGAAAAATATAAAGATTACTACAAAGGTGTGGCTCGGTGAGCATTGGGGCTTGCTTACTTGTATAAGGTGATAAAAAGACAGGGCCATTGGTGACCCTGCCTTTAATGCTAAAGGTTAAGAGTTTAATTATTACCAGCCTTTTTACGACGCTTTAGGTTATAACATTCTGGACACCAATGCCCAGCCTTAACATCATTTGGCGTTGCTTTCCACCGATGTCTTTTTGCACACTGCCATAAAAGCTTGGTTCCAATATTCACATAAGTTGGAGCTTAATTTATCACAAAGAATACCCTGACCGATCCGGTGCAATACAGCGAGAAAAGGAGATAAAATCCAAGAAAAGTAAAGAATACATCGAACGGTTGGTTAGAGCGTCCCGTCAGACATGACGGGAAGGCCGCAAGTTCAAGTCTCGTCACTCCCGCCACCTATTTAATAAGCTTGTTATTCTCATAACGAGCTTTTTTTATGTCATGCCATATAAAACCCATTTTCTGTCTACTCCAGGTCTTGTCGATCCACGGCCTCTTTTCTTTCATTGCAGGAATAATCATCTGATGTTATAATGAAAAAATGCCAACCCAATGCCATAAACGGATTCGTAAATTGAGCGAAGAAATGGGCGTCCTTATTCCCATTATCGGTGATTTGCCCAGCCCTTGGGTTCGGGTGGGAGAGATTGAAGGGAGCACAGTCGACCTAAAAGCAGCCCGGCAAACTTGCTTGACGCCGTGAAGAGCACCAGGAAACCATAAGTGTGTTTGGAGAACTACCCCAATATGGCCATTAAAGTCGAAAGAATTTCGCAAATATAAGGAGAAAATCATGGAACTCGAAGGAAAAAAGGTCATTATCTTGGTGGAAGATATGTTTAATGTTTTTGAATTCTGGTATCCTTACTACCGGCTGAAAGAGGCCGGCGCCCAGGTGACGGTGGTTGGTTCCGGCAGAGCCGACGAATTTACCGGCAAACCCGCCACACAGATCAGGCCGGATATCAGTGCGGATGCGGTGTCTGCCGGGGACTATGACGGGGTCATTATTCCCGGAGGTTACGCGCCGGATATGATGCGCCGCTTTCCGGCCATGGTCCGGATCGTAAAGGAACTGTTCGATGCCGGCAAGGTCGTTGCCGCCATCTGCCATGCCGGTTGGATGCTGTCTTCGGCCAATATACTCAATGGCCGCAAAGCAACCTCTTTTTTCGCCATAAAGGACGATATGGTTCATGCCGGAGCCCTGTGGATTGATGAGGCGGTGGTGGTGGATGGCAATCTCATCACCAGCCGGACGCCGGATGACCTTCCGGATTTTATGAGGGCCATTATCGCCGCTCTCAAATAAAGAATTCGGGCCCAGAGGACCCGGCTTTGGTGCCACCCCAGAGGGGTGAAGTCTACGTACTTGCCAGCCGGAATGATGGAGTGCTGGAGTATTGGAATGTTGGGTAGCAGCACCAGAAGGTAAGATTGAAAAACTAATTTTTTTGAATCGAAAAAGTTGTCGAACCCATTAACCTCGGGAGGTAAAATATGCGTATCCTACTGATAGGACAGGCGGCGTTTGGAGCAAAGGTACTGGAAAAGTTGATGGAACGGAACGAAAACGTTGTGGCGGTTTATGCGCCGCCGGACAGACCGGGGGGGCGGTTGGATCCACTTAAAGACGCGGCTGTATCCGGAGGCATCGACGTCTTCCAGCCGACAACGTACAAAGATGATCAGGTTTTTTCCGAATACGATGAACTCAAACCAGACCTTACCGTAATGGCGTTTGTCACGGATATTATCCCGGCGCGCTTTTTTGAAGTTCCCACTCAAGGCACCATCAATTATCATCCGTCACTGTTACCGCGACATCGCGGTGCCAGTGCAATAAACTGGGCTGTAATCATGGGAGACACCAAAACCGGCCTGAGCATCTTTCTGGCCGGACGGCGGCATCGACACGCCTGATTCTTCTTCAGAGGAGATCGACATCGGCCCGGATGACACCACCGGTTCGATTTATTTCAACCACCTCTACCCCATGGGCGTTGATGCCATTTTAGAATCCATCGACCTGATCAAAGCAGGTAATGCGCCCAAAATTCCACAAGATGAAGCAGGCGCCACCTATGAACCTCCCTGTGATGACCGGGTGGCGGGTATCGACTGGGACAAACCTGCCGGAGAGCTTTACAATCTGGTACGCGGTTGTGACCCCCAACCCGGCGCGTTTGCTTTATTTAAAGGGAGAAAAAACTCGATTTTACGGAGCAAAGCTCATGGAGGAGACGGTGGATAAGACACCGGGAACCATCCTTGACATTGACGATCAAGGGATCCATGTGGCGGTTTCAGGGGGGAAGACTTGTTGTAGGCAAAGTCAGGCCGGCTAAAGGCGGAAAAGTAGCTGCATCTGACTTTGCGGCGGAACAGGGTATAAAATCCGGAGACATGTTCGACCTGTAACATGAACAGAACGATTTCACCGCACCATTTACAAAAAGGCCTTTGAAAAATAATCGATTTTTCAAAGGCCTTTATTTCTGAAAAAAAGTATCCCCGAAGGAATTATGCCGCTTTTTCGATTTTCACCGCGCAGACCTTGTACTCCGGAATTTTGGCGATCGGATCAAAGGCTGAATTGGTGAGGATATTGGCCGGGACTTTCTACAAAATGGAACGGTACGAAAAGCAGGCCGGGTTTTACTTTGTTGCTGACCCGGGCCGGTGCTTCCATTTCCCCCCTTCGGGTGGAAAGCTTCACCGTATCTCCGTCTTTTACAGCCAGGGTCTTTGCATCTTCGGGATGAATCTCCACATAACCGGTCTTTTGTTCGGTATCCAAATGCTGGGAAGCACGGGTCATGGTGCCGGTGTGGTAATGGGCGAACATCCGGCCGGTGGTTAGAAAATAGGGGTACTCGTCATCGGGCATTTCGGCAGGGTCGAGATATTCGACCGCATGGAACATACCTTTGCCCCGGGTAAATTGGTCTTTATGGAGAAACTGGGTTCCCGGATGTTCGGCATTGGGACACGGCCACTGCAGACCGTCGAGCCCCAGTCTTTCATAGGTCATTCCGCCGTAACTCGGCGTCACGGTAGTCATTTCATTAAAAATTTCTTCAGGGCCCTTATAGCTCATCTCACGGCCCATGGCTGTAGAGAGTCTGGATACGATTTCCCAGTCGTTCAGCGTATTTCCTAAAGGATCAATGGCCTTGTTGACTTTCATACAGCGACGTTCGGTATTGGTATATGTACCATCCTTTTCAGCAACCGACACTCCGGCAAAGACCACATCCGCCTTTTGTGCGGTTTCAGACAGAAAAATGTCCTGGCAGATAAGAAGATCAAGATTCCCAAATGCTTTATCGATATGATTCTGATCGGGATCGCTCAGTCTCGGATTTTCTCCGATGACATAAAGGGCTTTTAATTTGCCATCCAGCATAGCCTGAATCATGTCTGTGATGGTATAGCCCACCCTGTCTGAAAGCGTTTTGCCCCAGGCTGAAGAAAATTTCTCATTGTTGGCGGGAACATTCACCGGCTGATAGGCCGGGAAAACATTCGGCAAACCGCCCATGTCACAGGCACCCTGAACATTGTTCTGCCCCCTCAGAGGATTGACGCCGCCGCTCTTCACTCCGACATTGCCACAAAGCATGGCAAGATTACAGCAGGATTTTACATTATCCACACCGGTGGTATGCTGGGTGATTCCCATGGCATAAAGCAATGTCGCCGGAGAATTCGTGGCATAGAGTTCAGCCATTTTTTCAAGGTCGCTCTGTGCAATACCCGTAATGGTTTCGACCTTGTCCGGCGTATAGGTTTCAACCACCGCTTTGAATTCATCAAAACTCTCGGTTCTTTCCTCTACATATTGTTTGTCGTGCCAGCCATTTTTCAAAATGATATGCATCATGCCGTTTAGCATGGCCACGTCACTGCCAAGCCGCTGGGTTACGGCAACGTCCGCAAATCGCGACAGCTGAATGTTCCGGGGATCCGCCACGATAAGCTTGGCACCTTTTTCTTTGGCTCTATAGACGCGTCTTGCAATCAGCGGATGACATGCCGAAGTATTGGAACCGGTGATAAAGATACAGGCGGCATCCTCGATTTCCGCAATTGAATTGGTCATGGCTCCACTTCCGAACGCAGCGGCAAGACCTACCACTGTGGAGGAATGTCAGAGACGGGCACAGTGATCGACATTGTTGGTTCCGATGACCGCCCTGGCAAACTTCTGAGCCAGATAATTTTCTTCATTGGTAATTTTTGCGGAAAGCAGCACACCGACACTGTCCGGGACCATGTTCTTTTACGATGGCCTTGAGCTTGTCGGCCGAGGTTTGGATCGCCTCATCCCATGTGGTTTCCTGCAATTCACCCTCCTTCTTTACCATCGGAGATTTAAGACGCTTATCGCTGATCACATGTTCATGGAGGTTCCAGCCCTTTATGCATAGCTTCCCTTCATTTACAGGATGGGTCTTCATCGGCAGGGTATCGATGAGCCGGCCATCCATCACCTGGAAAAGGACACCACAACCTGTTCCACAATATGAACATACTGAGGGAATTATCTTGTAATCCATACGAATCGCTCCTTGATATTATAAAATTTAGATTAAAACAAAACGTATCGCCGATGCCGTTACCCGTATAGGGCCATAAGCATCAAATGGGTTTGGGCTCCAGTGTTACCTCGTCGCCCAGCATGTTGAAGGGCGATTGATCCGCACTGGTTCCGGTTTTATAATCAAATACATCCGACACCGTTTCGTTGACCTTGCGGTAAAGAAGGCGCAAAGAAATATATGCCGGGCAGGCATCCTCGCACAGGCCGCAGTCGATACAACGTCCGGCCATATGAACCGCCCGGACAAGATGAAAAATCGGGAAATTCGGGGGGAATGGTCCCGGTGGCGATCAGGTCTGAATGCTCAAGGCTGCATTCCTTGCAAAAACAGACGGGGCAGATATCACGGCATCCATAACATTTTATACATTTCTGGAATTCATACATCCACCGATTAAAGCGATCTTCCTGACTGAATGCTTCAGCGGCTTCAACTTCCATGTTATTGTCCATGCCGACCATCTTTTTCAAAAATCCTGCCTGTTCAGGCTCGAGGTAGGAGCAATCCCCATGCTCCTTGAGTTTGGAGGGACAGCAATTAACGCTGATTGTCTCTATATTGTCCGGCTTCAACTGATTCCAAACATAAAGAACATTCAAGGCCCGCTGATTGCAGTCACGAGTCAAAAGCCCTATTTTCAGATCCGGATGCTCAGCTGCGATCTTTGTGGCCATCTTTTCAAGGGAATACCTGGGCTTTACCGACTACCAATTCGTCGATTTCATCTATATTTTCTTTGGTAAAGCAATGGGGCAACGGATGCCCTTGTAGCATTTTATATCCTAAAAATATGTCTACTCTATCCTGTTCAAGCCATTCTCTAACTTGTTCTTGCATATCATCCTCCCTCTACGCTCACGGCATCTTGTGCGGCTTCGCATGAACTCGCGATGGCAGACAGGTCAAAATCGCCGGATAAAGGGCTTGGGCCCAATGATTTAATCTTTTCCGTAAAATCGGTGACCACCTGGACGAACTTCTGGGCCTCTGCCGAGGATATCCAGTCCAGGTGTAAACGGCCTTCCAATCCCATAAAGCTCAAAAGTTCTTGCAGAAACGTAATCCGCTTGATTGTCATGTAATTACCATACAGGTAATGGCAGTCGCCGACATGTCACCCACCCACCAGAACACCGTCGGCTCCGCTTTGGAAAGCCCTCAAAATGTGGTGCGGTGATACGGTGGCCGAACACATGACACGGATGGGCCGAATATTGGGCGGGTATGCGAGTCGACTCACACCTGCCAGATCGGCTGCTCCATATGCACACCAGTTACACATAATTGCGATTAGCTTGGGCTCAAATCTATCTTCTTTCACATTCTTCTCCTTTCCAATGGATTATATGCTCAATGCGCTCTTGATCTGGGCGTAAAGTTGTTCGTTGTTAAACCCCATCAGAGCCGGTGCCTCAGAGGGGCATACTGCAGCACAGGCCCCACACCCTTTGCACAGGGCTGCATTCACTTCAGCCACAAACCTTTGATCGTCAAAGGTGATAGCGCCATACGGACAGACATTGATACATCCCAGGCAACCCGAACAGAATTCAGCACAAATATCCGAAACGATACCGCCCACTTTGATATTCTCCAAGGCCAGTATTGTTGAAGCTCTTGCGGCTGCAGCCTGCGCCTGGGCAATACTCTCCTCGATGGGTTTCGGGTAGTGTGCCATGCCGCACAGAAAAATGCCGTCATTGGCAAAATCGACAGGCCTTAACTTCTGATGGGCTTCCAAAAGCCATCCGTTGGAGTCCAAAGGGACTTTAAAAAGCTGGGCCAATGGATGATCCCAGTGAGAGACAATGGACGATGCAAGGCAGAGAATATCGGCCCTTACGGCCAATTTGTGGTTCAAGATTCGGTCTGCAAACTCTACGATGACTCGGTCGCCATCAGACCTGACCTCAGGTTTTTGATCCAGCGAATACGTAAAAAAGAGCACCCCGGCAGCTCTAGCCTCTCTATAGAGATCTTCCCTTTTTCCATAGGTTCGCATATCCCTGAAAAGAATCGACACATTTACATCCGGATTCTTTTGTTTAAAGTCGAGAGCGCTTTTAACGGAATGGGTACAACATACTTTTGAACAATAGGGACGTTGATCATCTCTGGATCCGACACACTGAATGAAGACAACATTTTCAGCGTCCTCGATTCTGGGATCGTTATTCTGAAAAAGACCATCGAGTTCCAGATGGGTCATCACGGCTTGGTGTTTTCCGTAAAGGTATTCATCGGGTTTATATTCTTTGGCGCCGGTGGCGATTATGGCCACACCATGCTCGACGGTTTTTGCGGATTCTCCATTGCGCAATTCGGTCTTGAAATTTCCCACAAAACCCTCAACATTGGATATGCTCGTTCGGGTATGCACGGAGATTAGGTCTTGGGATTCCACCGCCTTTACAAGTTCTGCCACAAAAGATCCAACATCTTCGTTTTTATGTGTTTTACCCAACAATAACGCATTGCCGCCTAACTTGTCGGACTTTTCAACGAGATCCACCGGATATCCCTGATGTGCCAGGGAAACGGCAGCCGTCATTCCGGCAATCCCTCCGCCAATAACCAGCGCCGAGTGGGTTATGGCAAGATCGGTCTGCTTCAACGGCGTTAGAAGATTGGTTTTTGCTACGGCCATACGTACAAGATCTTTGGCCTTTTCAGTGGCTGCATCCGGATCGTTCGAATGTACCCATGAATCATGATTTCTGATGTTGGCCATCTCAAAGAGATATTTGTTCAAAGAGGCATTGATAAGTGTTTCCTGGAACAGCGGTTCATGGGTCTTGGGCGTACAGGCCGCCACCACCACACGGTTGAGGCCTTGTTGTTTGATGATATCCGTCATTTTTTCCTGGGTATCTTGGCTGCAGGAGAACAGATTTTCTTCGACATAAGCCACATTCGGTAGGGTTTTGGCGTATTTTGCAACTTCTGGAACCCTTACCACACCACCGATGTTAATACCACAGTTGCATACAAAAACCCCGATCTTGGGGGTTTCCTCACCAACATCTCTTTCCGGAGGCAGCTCGAGTATCTTTGTCTGCGTGTTGCGTGCCGAAGCCAGATGCTCTGTTGCTGCACAGGCCGAAGCACTCGCTTCCATAACCGACTGCGGGATATCCTTGGGGCCGGTAAATGCGCCACAGGCATATATCCCCGGCACAGAAGTGGCAACAGGATGAAAACTGTCGGTCTGCGTAAAGCGGTAGTCATCAAGTTCGATACCGATACGCTTGGAAAGATCGACAACATCCTGATTGATTTCAAGACCCACGGACAGCACAAACATATCAAATTTTTCCTCTGTGACTGTGCCGTCTTCCTGGATGTAGCGAACCGATATATCATCGGTTCCGGGCACCGGATCTATGGAGTGAATCCGGGATCGGATAAATCTGATGCCTTCTTTTTTGGCGTTTTCGTAATATTTGTCAAAGTCTTTGCCGTGGGTGCGCATATCCATATAGAATACCACACAGTCCAGCGGTTCGTTGCTGTGCTCTTTGGAAATTACGGTTTGCTTAATTGCGTACATACAGCACACGGAAGAACAATACGCGTTATCACATCGATTGAGGTCTCTGGAACCGACACACTGCAGCCAGCCGATTTTTTTTGGCTCCTTCTTGTCCGAAGGCCTGACCAGATGCCCCATATACGGGCCGGTGGCAGACAGGATTCTTTCAAATTCCAGAGCGGTCACTACATTGGGCAGCTTGGCGTACCCGTAACTATCGAATCGGCTGGGATCAAAGGCTTCAAATCCAGGCGCAAGGATGATGGACCCCACGTCAAGCTCAACAATTTCATCTTGCTGAGAGTGATCGATTGCTTCAACCGGACAAAACTCGGCACATATTTTACATCCGCCGGTTTTAAAATGTACACAAACGGATCGGTCAATGGCCGGCGTATTGGGCACCGCCTGGGCATACGGCACATAGATCGGCCTTCGGGGCGCCAACCCGGCATCATATTCTGATGGAATTGGCTTAACGGTATGTTTTGTTATATTTTGTTTAATTTTATCCAGATTGATATGTCCGGTAGGGCACACAAAAGCACACGCACCACAGGCCATACATACATCCGTTTGTATGTGAAAGGGAGTATCAACTTTCATTTCCACACCCCTCCCGGTCAAACCGATGGCGCTGTTGCCCATTTTGTCACAAATACGGGTACAGAGACCGCAAAGAATGCAGGTGTCATCTCTAATCTTAAAGCGTGATTCCTTTAAGTCGTATTGCACCGCAAGTTCCTTAATGATCGGCACATCCGGACAGCGGGCAAGCAATAGCTCCACGATCAGTTTTCGACCTTCGTGAACTGAATCGGTGTCGGTTTTGACTTCCATTCCTTCCCAGATGGGATAGTTGCAGGCGGTCACAAACCGGGTGCGACGGCCGTCAAAAAGCTCTACCGTGCATAACCGGCACATTCCGGCGGGTTCAAGAGCCTTGTGATGGCACAGGGTCGGAATTTCAACCCCGTATTTTTCAGCAACTTGAAGAATATATTGTCCTTCTTCTCCCTTAACTCTTTTTCCGTTAAGCTTAAACTTAATCATGGATTTTAACCTTATTATATCCGAAGATTATTTAATGAGAATAGCATCGAACTTACAGGCATCATAGCAAATGCCACACTTGATACATTTTTTTTGCTCCATTTCGTGGGGCGCTTTCTTTTCACCGGTTATGGCTTCCTCAGGACACCGTTTGGCACAAAGCGTACAGCCGTTGCATGCCTCTTCATCGATCTCATAATGAAACAGTGGCTTGCAAACACCAGCCGGACATTTTTTGTGCCTAATATGAGCCTCGTACTCATCCCGGAAATAAAGAATCGTGGTCAAAACCGGGTTTGGTGCCGATGTCCCCAGTCCGCACAGGGAAAATTTCTGGATCATCATTCCCAACTCTTCCAGAAGCTCGATATCCCCCTCTTTGCCGTTACCTTCGCAGATATCGGTCAAAATATCTAGCATCGCCAATATCCCTTCTCGGCAGGGATTACACTGACCACAAGACTCCTCTTTGAGAAATTCTAGAAAATAACGGGCGATATCGACCATACAGGTGTCTTGGTCCATGACAATCATGCCGCCGGAACCCATCATGGAGCCTACTTTGGTTAACTCGTCAAAATCGACACCCAGATCTAAAAACTGTTCCGGAATACACCCACCTGAAGGACCGCCGGTTTGAACCGCTTTAAATTTTTTCTTTTTGGGAATACCACCACCGATATCAAAAATAATCGTTCGCAAACTGGTCCCCATAGGAACTTCAACCAAGCCCGTATTTGAAACTTTGCCAACCAGTGAGAATATTTTAGTTCCCTTGCTTCTTTCAGTCCCAATGGAAGAATACCAATCCGCCCCCTTATTAATTATCACCGGCACATTGGCCCAAGTTTCAACATTATTCAGCATTGAGGGATTGTTGCGGAAACCTTTCTCTACCGTATGGATATATTTTGCCCTTGGGCGGCCGGATTTACCTTCAAGGGATGTCATTAAAGCGGTGGATTCACCACATACAAAGGCTCCGCCGCCTCGGCTTATGTGAATATCTAAATCAAAACCGGAACCCAGAATATTTTCTCCAAGGAGTCCCAATTCCTTTGCCCTTTGTAAAGCGATCGACAAGTTTTCTACTGCCAGCGGATATTCATGTCGAACATAAACATACCCCTGATGAGACCCGATAGCTATAGCGCCAATTATCATACCTTCCACAACACTATGGGGATTTCCCTCTAGAAGACTGCGGTCCATATAGGCGCCCGGGTCACCTTCATCTGCATTGCAAATAACATACTTATCTCCATTTTGTCTGCGGCAGGTTTCCCATTTGATTCCAGTAGGAAATCCACCGCCACCGCGACCCCTTAGGCCCGATTTTTTGATCTGATCGATTATCTCTTCGGACGTCAAATCAAAAAGAGCTTTTTCCAATGCCATATAACCGCCCACCGACATATAATCCTCAATGCTGGTGGGATCGATCATGCCATTACTTCCGAAAATAATTCTTTGCTGTAGTTTATAAAAGGGTATGTCCTCTTCATGAGTGATTTTGTTTTTAGTTGCAGGGTCTTTAAAAACGAGCGACTTGACCAAATTGCCGTTTTTAATTGTTTCTTCAACGATTTCAGGTATATGTTCTTCTTTTAGACTCGGATAAAAAATGCCTTCAGGGTGGACAACCAGAATCGGTCCTTTTTCACAAAAACCGTGACAGCCCGTGAGTTTTACTTCTACTTTATTTTGCAAATTACGCTTTGCAAGCTCCTCTTTCAGCACATGGTGAACTTTTGCGGTCCCATAGGCACCACAGCCTGAACCAGCACAAAGTGAAAGTAGTTTCTTTTTCTCACTTTTTTGTGTGGATATAAGTGAGTTTCTAAATATTTCCAGTGCTGCTTTGTTTTCAAATTTTGCCATGGTTTTGCCTAGCCTCCATCCCCCATACTATTTAGAAACTGGTTGCTTGTATTCGTCAATAGCTTGTATTGCACTGGTACGATCTAGACCGCCATGAGTTTCCTGGTTCACTGTTATAACAGGACCGGATGCACAACACCCAATGCAACGGACTGCCTCCAAGGAAAAAAACATATCATCAGTAGTTTGACCTTCCTTAATGTGCAGATGCTCCTGCAATACATCCATAATTTTATCTGCCCCTCGTACGTGGCAAGCTGTACCAGTACAAACATTAACTATATATTTCCCCCGGGGCTCCAAACTTATGGTTTTATAAAATGTAGCCACGCTGTAAATCAGGCTTTCACCCACACCTAATTTCTCAATCAAAACTGGAACCACTTCAGGCGGCATATAATTATAAATGTCGCTGATATCCTGCATGATCATCAGTAAGGCCTCATGGTTTCTACTATATTTTTCAATTATCTCTTCTATTTTTTCCCAATCTATCTTAAGTTTATTAGCCATAAAGATTAAACCCTTCTGAATGATTTATATTAATTTTGCCTTTTTTAGGAAAAACAAAAAAACGTATTATTGCCCCTGTTTTTATAAACATTTTAAAACATTCGCTAAAAAACGGATTTTCCAAAAGTCTGATAAACCTTATGATAATTAAATGGAATTCAGCATAAAAATAATAGTAATGCTTAATAGTAATTCTTAAAGGTGTGCTTGATAATTAACCGGGCAGTTTTCGACGCAGTTCCCACAGCCCGTACAGAGATCCATATCGATACTGCGCGCCCGTTTTTTAACCTTTACTTTAAAGTTTCCGGCGGATCCCTCCACAGATTCCAGATCCGCGTATGTGATGATTTCAATATTCAGGTGCCGGCCGACCTCGACCAGTTTGGGTGAAATAATTCACATAGCACAATCATTGGTGGGGAAAGTTTTGTCCAGCTGAGCCATAACTCCGCCAATGGAAGGGGATTTTTCGACGAGATAAACATAATATCCCGAGTTGGCAAGATCCAGAGCGGATTGCATTCCGGCAATCCCTCCACCTAAAACCAGAACCGATCCGATTACATCTTGGGGCATCGTTCTATCCTCCTTGAAAAAAGAGCAATTTTAGGGCGATATGTTGAAAAGTAACGATAACGTTACGTTAGATTGAACCAAACAGTTTAACTATAAAGTATTATAAGGTTTGTCAATAAAATTCTAAGGTTTGTTGGGGCATAATAATGGAGAATTTTTAAAAAGATATGCCCTTTTTAAATAGAAGTGTAACGGGGAGGCAGGTAATAATAATTGATTGCTTGGAAATAATACGAGAACGTAGTGGGGAGCAAATTTGAGTTTATAAAAATCTCCCAACCAAAAGGTGGTTGGGAGATTCCTTTAGATTTAAGCGGCAAGACGGAAAGCTTTTTCAGTTGCGTTACGGATTTCGTCGGGTGTAAACGGTTTGGCAAGGTAATCGACAGCACCCAGCCTTGAGGCTTCCACTGCCGTCTCGATACTGGCATAACCGGTAATGATAATGACCATGGTTTCCGGTCTCCGGTCACGAATCGCTTTTAGAAGTTCCAGATCTTTTACATCGGGCATTCTCAGGTCCAACAGAACAAGGGCGTAAGCGGTTTCTTCTATTTTCTCAAGTGCCTCGGTTTTGGTAACAGCCTGCTCCACACTAAAACCTTTTTTGGAGAGTATCTTCCGGATATTATTGTTGACAGCGACTTCGTCATCAACCACCAGAACTCCAGCCGGCACCATCTCTTTCGGAATCTCTATGACGTCTGCCTGACGTTCGGGCGCTTTTTTCATCATCTGTGCAACATTCTGCTTGAGTTCTTCATAGGGCATAAAAGCAACCCCTTCGTACTGCATTTTCAAAACATATTCAGGACCGGTTATTGAAACCACTTCTTCGTAGTTAAACGGAGAATCGATGCCGATCAGTTTTTCAGCGTCAAACCCTTTCGCTTTGGCAGCTTTTTTCTTTTTAGCCTTTAGTTGTGGGCAATCTCCGGTTTTAATCCCCCCCTTACATGTATTCTCCAGCTTTTTGAAAATATCACAGACCATATTTCCCTAATGCACAGTAATTTTCAAGGGTTTCCGGTGCTGCTTCAACCACCGGCATATCCGAAGGACCCAGCCTGTCTACAAAGTCCTCGCCGGTATATTTTGCGACATCATCTCTGTCAAAGGGAATATCCACATCGATGATCTCTTTTTCCTTCTCCGTTGTCACCGCCTCGATTAAATCTCCGGACAGGGCCAGTTCAACCGTAGATCTCAACTCGTCAGGAGTGAACGGTTTGGAAAGATAGTCCAGAGCCCCGAGCCGTATGGCTTTAACCGCCGTATCTGTGGACGCATAGGCTGTCATCATTACAGCTTTGGTAAGCGGCCATTCCTTTTTAACCAGTTTGAGAAACTCAAGGCCATTCATCTCAGGCATAACGATATCGGAGATAAGAAGCGAAAATGAATCCTTGGCCATTTTTTCCAGGGCCTCTTTGGCGCTGGTTGCGCGAATAACCTCGTAATTGTTTTTGGAAAGGATTTTTTCCACATTTTGACAGATCTGTTTTTCATCATCGACGACCATGATTTTTGCTGCGGTTCCCATTTTTTCCTCCTTAAAATGAACTGCATTTGTTATTTTTTATGTAAATTCATGTTTGATTGTATAACTCATCTTACCGGGCATTTATGCATGTTGTATGCCAAAAGAGATGCTGAACATCAACCTGTTGATATTATACAATATAAATCAGAGGGGTGCTCAGGTCGAAACAGGTGTGTATAAAAAAAATATACACATCCCGTTGAACATGAAAACAGGTTTACGGGGAAAGTGAATTTGGAATTCATGTTGAGCCTCAAAAGACTAAACGACCCAACATAATGATAATATTTATATAAATTATTTTTACAAAGAAAATTTAAGCGGCGGAAGGAGGCCCTTTCCGGACACTGGCATGAAAAACCTATGGGATTGTATAAAAAAAATATACACCGTATAAATATTCCATGGTTCACGAATCTGACCGGGTGTGTCGGGGGATCTTTATATTGTGTTTTTTGATTAACGATTGAAAGTTGGTTCTTTGCAGCCCTACTTTCTCTGCTGCACGGGTGACGTTCCAATCGTTTTTCATAAGCGCATTCATTACAAAATTCTTTTCAACTTTCGTAACCGCTTTCTGCCGGATCTCTTTTTTGATTCTTTTAAGTTCATCATTGGTTGAAGGAATATAGTCGATTAGTTGTTCGATATCAGCGAGGTCCCCCAATAGAGGAAGTTCTTTAAGCGTAATTTTATCCCTCTCGCACAGTATGACGGCCCTTTCGATGACGTTTCTCAATTGCCTGACGTTCCCCGGCCAATCATATCCCGTTAATCGAGTGACAGCCTTATCCTCGAATCCAGATATCTTTTTGCCAAAGCTTTGGTTAAACTGTTTTAAAAAATGGTAGGATATGGGCAAAATATCTGTTTTCCTCTCCCTGAGCGGGGGTATCATAATCGGATATACAAAAATTCGATAATAAAAGTCTTCTCTGAAGGAACCTTCGGCCATCATTTCTTTGAGGTCCTTATTGGTGGCAAAAATCAAACGAACATCCACTTTTTGATTAACCGTGCTCCCCAGCGGTAAAATTTCGCGGTTTTCTAAAAACCGAAGCAGTTTGCTTTGAACGTTTAGACTGATGTTGCTGATCTCATCCAGAAATACGGTCCCGCCATCCGCCAGCTTGAATATTCCCTCCTTATGCTTATGCGCGCCTGTAAAAGCGCCTTTGGCATGACCAAACAACTCGCTTTCCAGAAGGTTGTCCGATAACGTTCCACAATCTACCGCAAAAAAAACCTTATCTTTTCTGGAACTGTTGGCATGGACCGCCCTTGAAATCAATTCTTTTCCGGTTCCGCTTTCGCCGTAAACAAGAACCGTCGAATCGGTGGGGGCAACTTTTTGTACCATGGAGACAACCTTTTTTATTTTAGGACTGTCTCCAATGAGCTGATGAGAAAATGATTTCAACCGAACTTTTTTCTGCATAAGCCGCTGGTTTTGAAGCAATATTTCTCTTTCCAAAAGAGACTGATGGACAACGGAACGCAGTTCGTGGGGCGTAAACGGTTTTGGGAGATAGTCAAACGCGCCCATCTTCATTACTTCGACAGCCGAAGAAACACTGGCATATCCGGTAATTACAATTACCATGGTTTCCGGGTGGGTCTCTTTTAGACGCCGCAAGACCTCCATGCCCCCCAGGTTGCTCATTTTCAGATCGGTGACCACCACATCGAACCGTTCCGCTTCCAACATCTTCAGCGCATCATAACCACTGAGGGCGGACTTGACTTCATAGTCCATATTCGTCAGTATTTTTACGCAATTCCTACAGATGGCCGGTTCATCATCGACAATGAGGATAAGGGGATCATGGATTGCCATTTTGTTTTCCTTGGCTTTGGGGAAGTCTGATCGTGAAAGTTGTTCCCTGACTCTGGTTGCTTTTGACATCTATCGTCCCGCCGTGTTGACCGATGATGCCATGGGTAATGGCCAATCCAAGCCCGGTTCCGCTGTCCTTGGTGGTAAAAAAAGGTTCAAAAATTTTATCTGTCTTCTCTTCGGGAATCCCTTTGCCGGTGTCGCTTATGGCTATTTCAACAACCTTATTCCGTGGAATAAATTGAGTTGAAACCGTGATTGTTCCTCCAGAATCCGTTGCGTCTGTGGCGTTTAGAATGAGATTGATAACCGCCTGTTGTATCTGATCTTTATCCATCAGCACCGTCGGCATGTCATCGGAAAGGTTCGGTACGATGGTTAAATCATGGAATGTCGCCTGTTTTCGAGTTAACTTGATACATTCACCAACAATTTTGTTGATATTGTAATACTTTTTGGCTGGTTTTGTCTGGCGAGCAAAATCTAGAAGACTGGCAACGATCTTGCGACAGCGAAGGGTTTCATTGGCGATGGTTTCCAATTCCTCTTGAATGGGATCATCAGGGGCGATATCCTCCTGGAGCAACATTGTGCTGGTTAGAATTGTGGTTAAAGGGTTATTGATTTCATGGGCAACACCGGCGGACAGCCGGCCGATGGATGCCAGTTTGTCCTGTTTCATCATTGCCTGCCGTGCATTGATATCAGCCGTAATATCCCGGGACAGCTCAATGGCGCCAATCACTTGGCCGTTTTCAAACAGAGGATATGCAGAGATTGAATAATAGATATTGTTATTGTTCTTGTCTTTATGGACATGGGTTTCCTTGGAAGATTTATGTGTCTTGAGCGTTTGTACAAGGGGGCACTGATGATTATCACCGGAACATGGTGTACTTTGCCTGTGGGTAATTTCATAACAGTGCCGACCGATGGCCTCCTCCTTCTCCAGCCCCAATTTGTTCAGCATGGTTTCATTGATATCCAGAACCCGATAGTCGGCTCCAATTATCAATACGTCTTCCTGAATAAGCTCATTGATGAGAATATCATTCATGGCCCGGTTTCGGTGGTATTCCTTTAGTTTTTTTCTCGTTGCAATTTTTTCAAAGGCTCTTTTCAGTGCCAATTCCAAGGCGTCATCGTCGATTGGCTTTGTGATAAAATCGGTGGCTTCAAATTTTAAACTTTTTATGGCCAGATCTAAATCCCCATGGCCGGTGAGCATTATGACCTCTGTTTCCGGATTTTCGTGTTTAATTTTTCGGAGAAGCTCGATACCGTCAATGCCGGGCATTTTAATATCGGTAATGACCACCGGGATGTCGGCATTTTTGAAGAGATTCAGGGCATCCGCCCCATTTTCGGCGGTAAGAACCTTATAGCCGATATCAGATAAAGATATATTCAGAACCTCGCGGATATCCGGTTCATCATCCACCAGTAAAATTGTTTTTTCCATCATTCGACATCCTCCACAGGAAAAATTATGCTAAAACAGGTTTCTCCTTCTTCATTGGTCGCCGCTTTTATGTCCCCGCCGCAATCTTTGATTATACCATAACTGATAGAAAGGCCGAGGCCGGTCCCTTTGCCGACTTCTTTTGTGGTGAAGAACGGCTCAAATATCTTGTCTGATATATCTTCAGGAAGCCCTGCCCCCGTATCAGTGACCTCGACAACGACCGTTTCTCCCACGAATTTTGTTTTAAGCATGATCTTTTTGGTGCCCAAGGGCGGCTCGGTAGACGCCCACTCCTCGATGGCGTCCCTGGCATTTAAAATAAGGTTTATAAAGACCTGTTCCAACCGGCTGGGATCCGCCATTATCTTTGGCAGTTTTTTATCAATATCCCAGACCACGTCGATTCCTCTGGCTTTGAGTTGCCGGTTGAAAATTTCAAAAGCTCTTCTCAGCACTTCGTTGACCTGAACCTTACCCAGAACCACATCCGATTTTCGGGCAAATTGTCTCATATGATTGATAATTTTGGCCGAGCGGTCAACATTGTGATCTATCATCTCAAGCATGTTATAAAGAAGATCATTGTCGATGGGATTGTTTTGATCTAATTTTTTTAAAAAGAAATTACTTGCGGTTTTAATGACCGACAGCGGTTGATTCAATTCATGAGCAATGCCGGTGGCCATTTCTCCCAGCGTTGCCATTTTGCCGGCATGAATGAGTTGATGTTCGGCGTCAAGCCGCTTGGTAATGTCGCTGGTGGTAACAAGCAGCACTTTTTGTCCCAAATACTCCGACGGCGAAATCCGAATCGCCACAAAAAGTATCTTGCCGTCTTTATTGACATGTTTCGCTTGGTTTACGTAAGCAGATGTTATTATTTTGAAAGCATAATGGTCTCTTTCCTCATCGAGGAATAAATCCAGAAAAGATATTTTTGTGATCTCATCCTTTTTATATCCGTAAACATCGGTGACACTTTTATTGCAGTCGAGTATTTCAAGGGTATTCACGTCCAGTACAAAGACGGCGTTAGGGATATTGTTGAAAATGGCGTAATATTTTTTCTCTGATTTTTCAAGCCGCTCTTCAAGTTGCTTCATTCGGGTTATGTCGAGACAAACTTCCATGACAGCAACGATTTCGCCCTTTGCGTCCAAAATCGGAGACGTTCTGGCAAGCCAATACGTTCTCGTCCCGCCTTTACTCAAGCCGGTTTCTTCACCGTAATGGGGCCGGCCGTCTTTAAATGTTTTTTCAACCGGACAGATCTTACATTTTTCATCGCGCTGTTTATAAACACAATAGCAAAAATCATTAGGATTGGGATTGAAAGTCTCCGCAAACTCTTTATTGTAACTGAGCAGCTTATAGTCTCTGTCCTGAATCGTAATCAGACAGGGTACAAGCTCAAACAGGTTCTGGTATTCATCCCTCTGTTTTTTAAGTGCAGCCTGCTTTTTAACAATTCGCGTGCCCATCTTATTTATGGCATTAAACAGTTGGCCCATTTCATCGTTCTGATTTATGCCGATATCGTTTGAATACTCGCCTTTGGCAATAAGATCGGTTTTCCTGATCAGCTTCTTAATGGGCTGATTTACAAATTTTAATACAAAAATGAAAATAATGGCGGATGTTACCAGGAAGGCAAAAACAGCCAGAACGATGATACCGTTTTCAAGAAAAGATATTTCTTCATCTGTTTCTTTTAGAGAAACAACGACATCGAGTGCTCCCAGTATCTTCTTTCCCCTCAGGATGCACATGGCAGGAATCCCGACGAACAGCCGGTATTGTTGCGGATCGGGCTGATAATACCAAGGAGGCGGTGACCTTGTGAAGAATGAAATATTCGTGCCTTCTGCATCAGGCTGAGCTCAGACAGAGGGGGATCCGATCGGTGGCATACATCACAGGCCTCTGCCTTTATGTTTGTGGTCACCTCGAGTTCCGAAGGCCGGTTTGAAAATTTTATCTGTCCTTTTTTATTGTAAATACGAATGGTATCGATCTCTTTCTGTTTGCTGATGTTGTTTATGATATGGTTAATATCATCCCTTGAGTTGATCATCATCGCATAATGGGCGCCGAGGATAATGGTATTGCTCAATCGGTCGGTTCCCTCCATAATATCTTTCATGACCTTTTTCGTCTGATAATTAATATTGAAGTAGGCCCATGTAGATATGCTTAAGAGTAAAGTCAGACCCACGGAAAGGATAAGTTTTGAGACCAGGTTAATACGAAGATGTTTAAAAAATTTGAACATGGTTTAGCGTTTGATAACCCTCTGTTCTGTTTCGGTCGATGCGAGTTATACATTTAACCGCAAGCGTGACGGTTTTGTAAAAAGTCTTTTGTGAGCGACATCGAGATATTTATTATCATTACAGTATATTTTTTTCAACAACTGGTCATGACTTTCGGATTAAACCCTCTTTTTAAAGGATCCTTCAGTATTAAATGGAATATTTTTTCTTTAATCTTGCGAAAAATTTTGTTAGGTTTTATTATTTCAGGATCAGAAGAGGACGTAAACATTAATTTAGGGGGTTAGCCATGGAACCAGGAGACTCCGACATTGAAGGCAAATTCAATGCAGACTCGGAAAACAATCATTATAACGAAGAATATTCACCCTGGAAAAAGAAAGCGACGGGAAAGTTCGGATCCAATCTATTTAAAAAACCCGATGGAATCCCGCTGTCCAGATTCGGGATAGGATTTTTGATTCTGGCCATACTCTTGATCCTGCTGTTTACCAGAAGCCGGAGTTCCACAGAAGAAAACAAAATCCTGGCTTTAGAAAACCAGATGACAAAGCTTGAAGAAAGCATCGCCAAGTTTGAAGCGATCGATGACAGAGTTGCGCAAATCTGGGAACAGGCCCAAACTTTTGAACAATTCAAAGAGCGTTTCGATCGTTCTGAAGCATCTCTGATGTTAAGAATGGATCATATGGCGAAAAATCTAGACAATATACAAAAACAGATGGGCAAATCCAGCGCCCGGAAGGCTAAATCCTCAACATCCACAACCGTATCCAAGAAAACCGCTAAAAAGCGCTTTCACACAGTTAAGCCGGGAGAAACATTGTATAAAATCGGCCGTCAGTATGGTTTGACTGTGGAAAAAATGCGCCGTCTCAACAAACTGGCCGACAGTGCCGTCATTCATCCTGGGCAAAAACTTTTGGTGAGTCCTTGAAAGCGAATCAATGCTTCATGGGGAAATAGTTTCTGTATACATCGGCGAGACCATCTTCAGTTTAATTGGCAGGTAAAACAAAGGCAGGGTCGTTTGACTCTGCCTTTACTACTTAATTATTTGCAGTGGATCGTTTATAAAATCACTTAGATACAGCAGGGCATCAAGGAAATGTTCATGTCGTATTTCTAGTCGCCGAACACCTTGTTTTTATCAGAAATTTTATATCCCAATGCCAAAATAATCTTTCGCTGTGTTTCCATTCGGCAAGGCATCCCATTTTCAATCCGCGTAATGGTAATGGGGGATATGTTGGCTTTTCTGGCAAGTTCGGCCTTGCTCATCATAAGAGATTCTCTAATTTTTTTTAAGGTGTTATTGCTCATTTGGTTGAATTTCATAGGAACATTCTTTATCAGAATAATTATTAACAATATCATAAGCTTGTAATTTGTTGATGTCAAGCAAATTATATATAATTTATATATAATTCTGTCGAATTAGAATATATTGTATTTTATTAAAATAAGTTACTATATATTGTGCATCAACAGATAAATATGTCTTGTAAATTCCAATTGTTCCTATAAATTTTCCCCTTTGGGACCGCTATCTATCCTGGTATCGCTATCCGAATCTCTAAACTTAAGCGCCGTTAAAAGATGATCGACTAATAATCGAGATGAATGCTAAAATCCGTTTCAATAGAATTTATCAAAACTTTTTCAAGAGAGGTTTGAATTGCGGTCCGGCGTTTCTGTCCTGGTAGATGCAATATTAATCATGTAGATAAACCGGGTTAAAAAACTCATTTAAAAGCGGCCTTATTTCGGCAATTCTTTCGAAATCATGGTCTCTGTGCAGTAACAATGCCTGTGCTTCCATTGCAATGCAGGCGATACAGCAATCAATAGGACTGCTTATGGTAACGCCGGATCTTCTGAGTTCAAAATAAATCCTTGCCGCGTGCCTCCATATGCCCTCATTTGCTTCAAGATAGTATTGACTTGCCAAATATTCATCCAGACGCCTCCATTCAAAATCATCTTTTGCGCCCTGAAGTAATTCGAGCTGGATGAAATGACTAAATACGATTGTTTCAGAAGCTGTTTTTTTATGAAAGGCTTGTACCGTCCGACCGGATTTATCCCTTAGAACATGGATCCAGACAGAGGTATCAACAAGAATCATCTCTGGTTTTCCTCAACTCCTTATGGTTATATCCCTCATAAAATTCTATGGTACCGGCCAATTCAGTCAGGTCTTTTCGTTTTTTTAATCTAACATACTCTCGCAGGGCATCATGGATTAAATCTTTTTTACTTCTTACCTGGCTGACTGAAAAAGCTTCTTCCATCAATTCCTCATCAATATCGATGTTCGTTCTCATCACAACCTCCATACACATTTATTGTGTATTATACACCCTTGATACACATTGTCAATTAATTTTCATCAATGGGAGGGGAACAATCCCCTAAAAGGGGGGTGCGGGGTCAGACCTACGAAGCAGAGGGGTCGTCTTCATTAATGACAAACAAAGAATCCCCCGCTAAGCGGGACAGGCAAGGCCAAAGGACCAGGTTTTTCAGGGCAAAATAAATTACTGTAGGCCGGGTGCCTCTTACACGATACGCTTGCCCCGATCCAGGCTCCGATACTGAATCGCTTCGGCGATATGGGATGACGCAATATCTTCTTTCCCTTCGAGATCGGCAATGGTGCGGGCAATTTTAAGGATTCGATTGTAGGCTCTTGCCGAAAGGCCGAACTTGTCGATGGCAGTTTCAAGAAGTTCCGCAGAGGCATTGTCAATTTTGCAATGTTTTTTGATATGCCGGTTGATCATCTGGGCGTTGCAATGGATTTTCGTTCTTTTAAATCGTTGGAACTGGCGCTCTCGTGCAGCGGTAACGCGCATATTGATATCTTCCGATGATTCCGCATCGGGCTCTCCGATCAGGTCTTTATAGACAACCGCCGGAACTTCAACGTGGATGTCGATCCGATCCATCAAAGGACCGGATATTTTGGATCGATATCGGTAAATTTGCGGATACGTGCACCGGCACTCATGCTTGGGGTCGGAAAAGTACCCGCAGGGGCACGGATTCATTGCGGCCACCAGCATGAAACTTGAAGGATAAGTTATGCTCAAAGCAGCCCGGGAAATGGTGACCATAAGATCCTCCAAAGGCTGTCGGAGAACTTCGAGCACATGCTTCTTAAATTCAGAAAGTTCATCTAAAAATAGAACGCCGTTATGTGCCAGACTGACTTCGCCGGGTCTTGGAATGTGACCGCCGCCGATTAACCCGGCATCTGATATGGTGTGATGCGGGGACCTAAAAGGCCTTTTGGTAATCAACGCTTCGTCTTTTGGAAGCATTCCGATGACACTGAATATTTTAGTGGTCTCAATGGCTTCTTCGAATGTCATCGGCGGAAGGATGGTCGGGAGGCGTTTTGCCAGCATGGTCTTTCCTGATCCGGGGGGTCCGATCATAATGAGATTATGCCCGCCTGCAGCCGCCACTTCTAAGGATCGTTTTGCGTGCTCTTGACCCTTGACTTCGGAAAAATCGACATCAAAGCTTTTTTTATTTTTTAATATGGATGAAATATCTGTTTTTTCAGGTTTTATTTGAGAGAATCCGCGAAAAAAACTGACAATTTGCGACAGTGTTTTAACCGGCAGAACAATAATGTTGTCCACAACCGACGCTTCGCGACGGTTGTCATAAGGAACAATTATTCCTGTGTAACGGGCACTTTTGGCGGCCAAAGCCATGGGAAGAGAACCTTTGACAGGTTTAATACGACCGTCCAGAGAGAGTTCACCCAGGACAAGGTATTTGGATATGATCTTCTGAGGTATGATCCGGGTTGCAGTGAGTATCCCTAAAGCAATGGGCAGATCGAAACCGGTTCCTTCCTTTTTTATGTGAGCCGGAGCTAGATTGACCGTGATTCTGTCATCAGGGAAGGTATAGCCCGAATTATTAATCGCAGACTTGACCCGTTCTTTGCTTTCTTTTACAGAAGCCTCCGGGAGCCCCACCGTCGTAAATGTGGGGAGCCCAGATGTAATGTCAACTTCCACTTCCACCAGAAACGCATCAATTCCAATAACAGCGCTACTTAAAACCTTTGCAAGCACGATTCCTCCTTTTTTTAATTCCAAAAATTTTCGTGGAGCGAGTAAAAGAGATCTTCTGCAAAATTGTGAAGTTTTAGTAACATTAAAATTATTCTTGTAAAACAAGAATAATTTATATTAATGATTACTATCGGAGTGAATTTTAAAATTTTACCTTGATTTTTGCTATTTAGTATTTATTTTTCGAAACCTTAGCAAAATATGCGTATTGATTCAAGTGAAACTCCCCGCCTTAAACGGCGGGGCATTCTGCGGGGATTACATAAATCTTTAAGTGTAAAAAGCTTATATTCCATGTATTTTAAACAAAGAACGATTGCAGCGCCGGTGAACTGCTCGGGTGTTGGTGTCCATTCGGGGAAGAAAGTGAACCTGACCATTAAGCCGGCACCGTGCAATCATGGTATTAAATTCATCCGAACAGACCTTCCGGATTGCCCGGGAATATCCGCCCATTTTAATATGGTTGTGGATACAAGCCTGGCAACTGTTATCGGGTATGAGGGCTTTATTGTTTCAACAATAGAGCATCTTATGGCCAGTTTTGCCGGCCTTGCCATCGACAATGCCCTGGTGGAAATCGATGCGTATGAGATGCCGATAATGGACGGCAGCGCCGGTCCTTTTACTTCATTGATAAAATCAGCAGGGATAGAGAATCAAGACGCGCCAAAATGTTTTTTTGTGGTCAAAGAGCCGATCGAGATTAAAAAAGACGGAAAAATGGTCGGTATATATCCACATCCGAATTATAAGATAACCTGTACCATCGAATATGATCACCCCCTAATAAAAAAGCAGTCCTATTCCGTGGACATTTCGGATCATGTTTTTGAACGTGAAATAAGTCGAGCCAGAACTTTTGGTTTTGTGCATGAATACGAATATCTAAAACGTTACGGTCTGGCCCGTGGCGTTTCCCTGGAAAATGTGATCGCCATTGACACTGAGGATGTGCTCAATGATGAGGGCTTGCGGTATAAAGATGAGTTTGTGAGACATAAAATTCTCGATTGCATCGGTGATTTTTCACTTCTGGGTATGCCTATTTTAGGTCATGTGGTCGCCAGCAAATCCGGTCATACCTTTAACCATGTTTTTCTTAAAAAATTCTTTGCCCAAAAAGAATCGTGGGAAACCCTTATAATCAACAATCTAAACGAATTGCCTTCCATCCAATCAAAATCACTTGCCATTTAAGAAGGTATCCGCTATTAATCAATTTTAGTATCCTTTGGAGATAATTGCTAAAATTTCGCTCCTTAATCCAAGGCATTGAGACTTGCATGTTTGGGGAACCTAATTTGAGCAATTATCGAATTTGCCGATCGTAAGATCCCGCACAAGCGGGGAGATGCAAGGCATGCCGCTTTATCGGGTATTGATTTGGGAATATTAATGCCCTCTTTTATATCTGTTACGCATAGAAATACAAAATTATAACCATGTCATTCATGAACCGAAAAACACTCGCCCTGCTCCTCGCCATCGTCTTTTTTGTTCAGAATTTGGCCTTTGCCCAAGATGCCAGGTTGACAAATATAATCGTTACAAATACAGAGGACGACCTTCTTGTTTATCTGAATGTAGAAGGTGCCTTTAGAGAAAAAATGAAAAAGGCCATCTTAAGTGGTGTTCCGACGAGCTTTTCATTTTTTGTCAGTCTTTATCAAGTCCGCAATCTACGGTTCGACAAAAAGATAACAGATATAATGGTTACCAATACCGTCAAATACGACAATCTTAAAGAGGAGTTTACCATAAAACGCTCCTGGGAAAAAAGCGGCCCCCTGGTTTTGCGATCCTTCGATGAGGTCAAGAAGTTAATGACTGAAATCGACAGCCTGAAAATTGTCTCGGTCGAACAGCTTGAAAAAAATCAACTTTATCAATTAAGAGCCAAAGCCAAACTCGACAAAGTAACCCTTCCTTATTATTTACATTATGTCCTCTTTTTTGTTTCTCTTTGGGATTTTGAAACTGATTGGTATACCATAGATTTTACCTACTAAGACAATCGGTTATTATGAGCAACAACAGACATAAAAAGTCAACATCCTATATCTCGGAAAAAGAGCGGAACAGGCGAAAGCGCGAAGTTATTATCAGTGTTGTGATCGTTGCTGTAATTGCGCTTTTGACTTTTGCCGAGAACAGGATCATGCACTTTGGCGCCGGTATCCCCGTTTCCAATACCATTCTGATGTTTATTCTGATAAACATTAATTTACTCTTGCTCATTTTGCTGATCTTTCTTGTTTTCAGAAATCTGGTAAAGCTGCTTTATGACAGAAAACGAAAGGTGATGGGGGCAAAGCTTCGAACAAAACTCGTTATGGCTTTTATCACGCTTTCACTGTTGCCCACCACTATTCTTTTTTTCTTTTCCATAAATTTTATTACAACCAGCATCGAGTTCTGGTTTAACGTTCCTGTAGAGCAGGCCCTTGAGAATTCATTGCGTGTGGGACGAAGTTTGTATTGGCATGCTGAAGAGACCAGCAGCTTCTTTATGGAAAGAATGTCGTATCAGATAGAAACGAAAAAGCTTTTAGATCCCAAAAACAGAAAAGCCCTTTTCCGCTATATACAAATCGTCCAGCGTGAGTTTAATTTTAATGCGGTAGAAATTTATTCAGCGGATGCGGATCGTCTTACATTTGCCCTTGCTCCGGAACTGGAAGATAAGCCCTTTGCCGTAATTTCCTCCGACGATTTCAAAAAAAATATGCCGCTGAATAGTGTCAGGACCGTTTCCGAAAGGATATCCTCCGGTGAGCTAATCAGAACTATCGGAACCATCCCCTTTGGCGTAACGCCTCAAGATGCAAAGGCCTTTGTAGCGCTTGCCAATCTGATGCCACCGGATCTCGCAGAAAACATGACATCAATTTCAAGAGGTTTTGAAGAATACCAGCAGATAAAACTTCTTAAAAAACCGATTCAGATTACCTACTACATAACCCTCTCCATCGTGGCGCTACTGGTGGTGTTTTGTGCGGTATGGTTCGGCTTCTATCTTGCTAAAACAATAACCATTCCCATAAGAGAGCTTGCTGAAGGAACCCGTAAGGTGGCCGAAGGAGATTTGAGTTTCACCATCGGGATGGTAGCAGATGATGAAATCGGGAGTCTTGTCAACTCTTTTAACAAAATGACCAAAGATTTGCGAATCGGCAGAGATCAACTTGAGCTTTCTGCCCGTCTGCTTCGAGAGCAGAACGTTGAGATCGAAAAAAGACGGCAATACATGGAGATCGTACTAAAGAACGTGTCAGCCGGCGTTATAACGCTGGACGCCGGCGGTTTCATTTCAACGATTAACAAATCGGCTGAAAAAATGCTGAATCTCAAATCTGAAGATATTATCAAGAAAAGTTATAAAAAAATTCTAAGTGGAGAAATGCTGGGTCTTGCTGAAGAAGTTATGGAGCAACTGAAAACGTCACGAAATGATGCGGTTAGATTGCCGTTAAAGCTTACAATAGACGGACGTCCAATGAGTTTTTTGATGCATATAAACGCCCTTAAAGACGACGTCGGACAGCATATGGGTATCGTGATGGTGTTTGATGACCTGACGGAGCTTGAAAAGGCTCAACGCATGGCCGCCTGGCGCGAGGTTGCAAGAAGGATTGCTCATGAAGTTAAGAATCCATTAACCCCGATATCGCTTTCAGCCCAACGCCTTAAACGAAAGTATTCGGATCAGCTCAACCAGCCGGTTTTTGATGAGTGTACGCAGACCATTACGGATCATGTGGAACTCATACGGAATCTTGTGGACGAATTTTCTTTGTTTGCAAGATTCCCCACGGCAAATCCAAAGCCCTGTGATTTACCGCCAATCATTGAAGAGACACTGGCATTATACAAAGAGGGGCATAAGAATATCAATTTTAATTTCAAAATTGCAGAGGATATTCCCCGCCTCAACCTTGACCGTCAGCAAATAAAGCAGGCGATGATCAATCTTGTCGATAATGCCATCGGCTCCATAAGGAATGAAGGCAATATTTTAATAACACTCGCCCATGATCCAATTCTGAAAATCGTTCGATTAGAAGTTGCTGACGATGGGGCGGGCATTTCCGATATCGACAAGACACGCCTTTTTGAGCCGTATTTTTCAACCAAAAAAGCCGGGATGGGTTTAGGACTTACCATCGTAAGCAGTATTGTTACGGATCATAACGGAATGATACGTGTTCAGGACAACAAGCCCAAGGGCGCCAAATTTGTTATCGATTTGCCGGCGAATTAACAACCAAGGAGTTAAGAATATGTTTCCTTCTATTTTAATTGTAGATGACGAGCCTTCCATACTTCAGTCTTTAGGTGGGCTCCTTTCAGATGAAGGCTTTGGGGTCGCAACTGCCGCCAATGGGTATGAGGCGTTGAAGATCGTTGATACCGAATCGCCGGATCTCGTGTTGCTCGATATTTGGATGCCGGGTATCGATGGTATTGAAACATTAAAGGAAATAAAGAAGGACAATCCGCACATACAGGTCATCATCATATCCGGACACGGAAACATAGAAACCGCTGTAAAAGCCACAAAACTTGGTGCATTCGACTTGATCGAAAAACCACTTTCCATCGACAAAGTCATTGTGTCGATCAATAACGCCTTAAATTTCAGACGGCTGGAAGAAGAAAACAGATATCTGCGCAAAAAGACTTTAGAAAAAAACTCAATTACCGGAAACAGCCCCCCCATTGTCGCATTGAAAAAACAGATCGCCGTTTCAGCACCGACAGGGGCATGGATATTGATCACAGGGGAGAATGGAACCGGCAAGGAACTGGTTGCACGCTCCATACACCAGCTCAGCCCCAGGGCAGAGTATCCCCTAATTGATGTTCACTGTGCTGCAATTCCGGAAGAACTCATTGAAAGTGAGCTGTTTGGCCAAGAAAAGGGCGCGTTTTCCAGCGCTATCGGAAAAAAGATCGGCAAATTCGAACTGGCCAATAAAGGCACGATTTTTTTTGATGAGATTGGTGACATGAGTTTAAAGACTCAGTCAAAGATTCTTCGGGTTCTACAAGAACAGCAGTTTCAGCGGGTAGGTAGCAGCAGAACATTGAGTGTCGACGTTCGGGTCATTGCATCAACCAATAAAGATCTTGAAAAAGAGATCGAAAAGGGTACTTTCAGAGAAGATATTTACTACAGGCTGAATGTAATCCCCATAGAGGTGCCGCCGTTAAGGAATCGTTTTGAGGATATTCCCCAGTTGGTGGAAATATTTTTAAATGAATGTGTCCGACAGAATAAGAGTAAAAAGAAGGAGATAACCCAGGAAGCGCTTGATCTGTTATGCAAATATTCATGGCCTGGAAATGTCAGGGAATTGAAAAATTTGGTTGAGCGTCTGGCCATTATGGTTGAAAAAGAAGTTATCGATGAAGCAGAGATCCCTGAGCCCTATAACCCAAATTCAAGCGACGGGACGGCATCGATTGAAGCACAGCTTTTTTTGAGCGATTCTTTAAAAGACGCCAAAAAGACTTTTGAAAGAGAATTTATAAAAAGAAAGCTTATGCAAAACAATAACAACATCACCAAAACTGCTAAATCCATCGGGGTTGAGAAGAGTTCTTTGAAAAAAAGGCTCAAAAGCCTGAAACTATCCGTGAAACAGGAGACAAAAGGCTGAGCATACGAAAGAGATATGGGATTGAGAATCATCGGCGGCGCATTGAAAAGAAAGAAGCTGTACTCGGTCCGAGGTAAAACAATCCGGCCCACGGCTGACCGAGCGCGAGAATCGATGTTTAATATCCTTTCCCATCGAGTTCCCGGGACGGATGTTCTGGACCTGTTTGCCGGAACAGGGGCTTTAGGTATCGAGGCCCTGAGCCGCGGGGCTGAATCAGCGGTATTTGTAGACAGCAGCAGAAGATCTTTATCGGTTATACAGCGCAATGTCGAATCGTGCGCGCTGAATGATCGGGCCAATATCATTAAATGGAATATTGAAAAGAATTTAAATTGCTTAAAAGCGATGAGAACGGGCTTTGGTCTTGTATTTATAGACCCTCCTTACAACCAAAATTTGGTAAAACCGGCCCTTTTTAATTTGGATCAAAGCAAATCTTTGAAAAATGGGTCCTGTATCGTTGTTGAGCACGCTTCTTTGGAACCTATTCCGACAGATCTTTTAGCATTTGAGCTTTCAGATCAGAGACGATACGGGAAAACGCTTGTTTCATTCTTAAATTATGTGATATGAGAAATTTTTTAAAAAATCGTCTTGCTAATAATATTTAGTTGGCACTTAACAAACAGCCCCCGGTTTACGCTTATGTACAGTTGGGGCTACACATCACACTGGAGAAGGAAGATAATAGATGCAAAAAATTGCCATATATCCGGGGTCCTTCGATCCTGTTACAAACGGTCATATTGATATTGCGCAAAGAGGACTCAGACTCTTTGACAAAATTATTGTCGCCATATTGAGCAACCCGGTAAAAAATTTTCTCTTTACAGTCGAAGAACGGATAGAGATGTTGGAGTCAAGCTTTGAAGAATATCCCAATATTAAAGTGGAAAAGTTTGACGGGCTCCTTGTGGATTATGCGGCCAGGAAAGATTCGACTGCCATACTGCGGGGGATGCGCGCTGTCTCTGATTTTGAATATGAATTTCAGCTAGCGCTCATGAACCGGAAGCTAAACAGAGAGGTTCAGTCCGTCTTCCTGATGACAAGCCTGCGATGGATCTTCACCAGCTCGTCTATAATAAAGGAGGCTGCAAAGTTTGGCGGCGATATTAAAGACATGGTGCCGCCCATTGTCAACGAGAAATTGAAGAAAAAGTTCAAACGAACTTCATAAATAGCATCACTCAAAAAATACTTCCTTGTCCGGCAACTCGATTTCCTTTGGGAAATTATCAAAGGGAAAGGGTTTTTCATTTTCATTCAAAGTAACATACCGGAGAACCCTGTACGCATAAACAGATACCTTGTTTGAAAAATTTCTGATTGGATTATTGTAAGTTTTTGAAATAAGCAAGTAACCATATTGAAATATAACAGAAACCTGAATGATAATTTTAATAATCTCAAATACAATCAGAAAAAGTATGGTATAAAGTAAACGGATTACAATCTTTTTACGTGAAAATGGCTTGGAATTCATTCATTCTCCTCTCTAAATATACAGTAAAAAGTTTTATCAGGGTTTAAATTTTCGGGTTTTGTAAAATCATTTTATATCAGAATATACTTAAGAGTTCATTACTTATCCGACATCGAGCAAATCCCCTTCATTGGCGCACACCCCATTGTGATGATTCTGTCACAGATTTTTATCAAATCTTCCGTCAGTTTTTTTTCTCGTTGAGCAAGTTCGGAATCAGCGAATGTATTGCCGTAATAGGCGCTGACGATCTGTGTCGAAGTGGTGTCTCGGTTAACGTTCATTTGGCGTTAATCCGGCTCTATCATATAAATCAAAGAAATGATGTGTGGGGCCATGGCCCTGCCCAATGGATAGCGAATGTTCGATGGCACCGGTGATATAGACCTTGGAAAGGGTTGCGGCTTCAAAAAAATTTTTACCCAATGCCATATTGGCTGCAATGGCCGAAGAAAATGTGCATCCCGAGCCATGGGTATTTTTGGTTTCCACCCAATGACTCTTCAGTTCCTTGAATTCCAGACCATCGCAGAGGATGTCAGTAGCGCGGTCTTCTTCAAGGTGTCCCCCTTTGACCACCACTTTTTTGGCGCCAAGCTTCAGGATGTCAAGAGCCGCGCGTTTCATGTCATCCACAGTGGCAATTTTTCTGCCGATGAGCGCTTCGGTTTCGAAGATGTTGGGCGTGACGACTTCAGCCAACGGGAAAAGATGGTATGTCAATGCATCCTGGGCATCTTGATTGAGCAAGCGATATCCGCTTTTGGAAATCATAACCGGATCGAGAACGATCGGCGGTGGTTTTACGGATGTCAGTGCCTTTGCTATAGTCTGGATCAGCTCGATACTTGAGACCATGCCGATTTTCACGGCATGGATTTTTACGTCATCAAACAGACAAATTATCTGATCGTGCACAATCTTTGGCTGCATCTCCTGAATGTCATATACTTTCTGAGTATTCTGAACGGTTACAGCGGTGATGGCGCTCATACCGAAAACACCATGTGCTTGAAATGTTTTTAGATCAGCCTGGATCCCGGCACCGCCCGAAGAATCGGAACCCGCAATGGTTAGGGCGACTCGCATGAAAAACCTCCTGACCTATATAGATCGTCGTTGAGTCAATTTATTGAGAAATTACAATATTCGCAGGGAATTGAAAAACGATGAAAAAATGGCGGAGTAGAAAAACGTAATGGTACTGCTCTCCGATTTCCCTACGACAGTACGAACTGTATCAGGTTCAAAGGGTATGCTCTCAGTTCTGTGATAAGATCAGAACACCCCTATCCGGATTTTGATAATCCTCTATCAGTCTGCATAAAAATTAGCAAGTTTTTTATTATCGGCCAACCGGTTACGTGTTTGACAAACCTAATAACTCATGTTAGCAATCAATCATTGAGTCGCTGGGGGAGCCAAATGCAAATCGGCTGAGAGGAGGCTTAAGGCCTCGACCCCTGGAACCTGATCCGGATCATGCCGGCGTAGGGAAGTTGATAAAAACACATCTTTATTTTCCTCTCCTTTCTTCAGCATCGATCCATGCGGAAATAATTCCATCGTTTAACAGTAAAACTTCCGACAATCTGTATATTGCACGATGAATAACAGCACCAAAACCGTTGCCGGGCATGGGAAACGTCCATCTGCCCCGAGCGTTATTCTGGAAAATGTATCTTTTTCATATCCCGGCGAACCGATCTTTCGCAATTTGAATTTTACGGTAAAGGGCGGCCAGTGGACATGCCTTATCGGTCCCAGTGGTTGTGGGAAATCAACATTGCTCAGATTGATTTCCGGCACCCTTCGTGAGAACTTTTCCGGTAAAATTCACTTCAGCGACGGCATCAGCCATAATGGACATACCGCCTGGATGGCCCAAAAAGATTTGCTGCTCCCCTGGTTGAGCGTTCTGGATAATGTCTGCCTGGGTTTACGTTTGCGGGGCGAAATGTCCGATCAAAAACGGCTAAGAGCGATTTCACTGATCGAAGATGCCGGCTTGGGCGAATATTCAGATTCTCTCCCTTCAGACCTTTCCGGCGGCATGCGTCAGCGGGTGGCACTTTTGCGTACGCTTATGGAAGAACGTTCTGTAATCCTGATGGACGAACCGTTTTCAGCACTCGATGCGTTGACAAGACTCAAACTTCAGGACCTTGCAGCAAGCCTGGTTGAAGGTGCAACCGTTTTAATGGTAACGCATGATCCCCTGGAGGCATTACGTCTTGGACACAGGATATACGTGATGACCCACCGGCCTGCGAAGCTGAGCAAGGTCTTGATTCCCCCCGGATCGCCGCCGCGCAAGCCCGGTGATCCGGCAATTGTATCTTTACAGGCGGAATTGCTCCACCGGCTTGTGGGAAGGGCCAAAACATGAGGATAATACGTCTTATTTTCATAACCGTTGGATTGGTTCTGGTATGGCAGACAATTGTCCTTTTGACTCATGTACCCCACTATATTCTACCGGCGCCCGTAGATGTTGCTAAAGCAGCGTTGACCCATGCAGGGCCTTTATTCGATCATGCCATGACAACGTTGTTTGAAATTATTGCCGGCTTACTGCTCGGAACCTTATTGGGTGCTTTAAGCGCGCTATCCATGATTGCTTCCCTTTCTCTAAAAAGATGGCTACTGCCTGTACTTGTCATCAGTCAAGCTATCCCTGTATTTGCCCTTGCGCCGCTATTGGTCCTCTGGTTCGGCTACGGCATGAGTTCAAAGATTGCAATGGCTGTCCTGATAATTTTCTTTCCGGTCACAGCGGCGTTCTATGACGGGTTACGCAGTACAGAACCCGAATGGTTGGAGCTTGCCCAGGTAATGAACGCAAAGCCGCTTGCGGTTATTCGGCATATCCGGATTCCTGCGGCACTGCCCGCATTCGCTTCAGGCCTGCGGGTTGCGACCGCTGTAGCCCCCATCGGAGCCGTTGTCGGAGAATGGGTCGGGTCCAGCAAAGGTCTTGGTTTTTATATGCTGTACGCCAATGCTCGCATGCAAATCGATGTCATGTTCGCGGCACTTGTCGTTCTCGGGGTCCTTGCCCTGACCATATACTTTTCAGTGGACAGGGCAATGATAAAGATCGTTTATTGGCAGAAAGAGGAAACGGAATAAGAGGAGACAAACGTATGAAACGAATGTCCTTAACATTGTTTTTCACCATAATGGCCCTGTTGGGAGGGGTCTCCACGGGGATACACGCCTCAGACAAAGTAACGGTTATGCTCGACTGGTTTGTGAATCCGGACCATGGACCGCTTTTTGTCGCTTTGGAAAAAGGGTTTTTCAACGAGCGGGGACTGGATGTTGAATTTCAAGTTCCTTCCAACCCAAATGATCCGCCAAAACTGGTTTCAGCAAAAAAGGCCGACATTGCCGTGTCCTATCAGCCCCAGCATTATCTTCATGTTGATCAGGGCCTGCCGGTGGTTCGGATCGCCACTTTAATCGCAATCCCGTTGAATACATTGGTCGTTCTGGCAGACAGTGATATCAAATCGATTGCCGACCTTAAAGGAAAAACAGTCGGTTATTCAATCGGTGGTTTTGAGACCGTTATTCTCAAGGCCATGCTCAATACCCAAGGGCTGTCTCTGGATGATATCAAGCTGGTGAATGTTAATTTTTCGTTGTCCCCATCCCTGTTTTCCGGAGCAACAGATGCAGTCATCGGCGCCTATCGAAATTTTGAATTGAATCAGATGGATATCGAAGGACGACCAGGCCGGGCCTTTTTTGTCGAGGAACATGGGATTCCCCCCTATGACGAGCTGATACTCGTTGCCCATCACGATAATGTCAAAGAACCAAAATTGAGAAAATTCATAGATGCAATGGAGGCAGGTGTTCGGTTTCTGGTCAATCATCCGGAAGAAAGTTGGAAGTTATTTATTCGTGGACGAAAGGATCTGGATAATAAGCTGAATCGTTTGGCATGGAGGGATACACTTCCGTGTTTTGCGCTTCGCCCGGGTGCGCTGGATCGCGCCCGTTATGAGCGTTTTGCGAAATTTCTAAAAACCCAGGGTTTAATTAATAAAATTCCGCAGCTTGAAACCTATGCGGTCGAATTGCCCTGACCCGGAAAAACAAATTGAATCAACAAACCACGGCAAACATCTCATTGCGATTTAGAATGGGGCTTTTGATAATGTTAACTCTATTGTTTCCTAATTTTTGTGTCGCTTTTTTCTGAATACTTTTCCAGACGTTTGAAACGGTTCATGGCTGATTTTGCAAAGCGACCAATTACTCTAGGGAGATCGGAATCGTTCCAATTGGACGTAAACTCATCTGAGGCAAAGAGACGCTTGTTCACCTTGTAATAAGGTTCACGGTCTAAGATAAGCGTAATGTCCTCATGACCAAAATCTACTTTGTCCGCAAAAACACTTTTGAATAATTCCATGGTGGTATAGGCGAAGAAATTTATTACATCCTCGGTGGACTCCGCCAAGTTAAGTTTTTTCCTGAAGTCTGGAAGGACTTCATTCTCGTACTTGGTAAAGGAAATCTGTTGAGCCATGCCATTCCTCCTTTTTATATTTGGAATCAAAGAGATTTTTTGGTTGATCGGACCAGGTTTGGCTTCGTGCATGATAGGGTCGTTAAATTTCCAGGCAGGTGCAAATGATCATTTACAACATATTGGCATTAAAGCCAAAACAGAAACTGTTGTCCTTATTTTTCAGTTCTTCTAAAATATCATAAAGCAACTATTTTATCAACATTATTTATCACCAATATAAAACCCTAATTGGGCGAAAGTTTAGGATGCCTTGGATCTGCCTGCTCTGTGAAATGTTTGCCCCGTGGAATGCTTGCCCAATGAAATGCAACGCCTATTTCATCGGGGCGAAGCCTATTCCTCTGGGACGGAGCCTATTTCACAGGGGGGGCACCTAAAACTTTCGTTCAATTAGGGTAAAAGCGCATCAAATTTGACGCCGATTCCTCTTGAATCTACTCTAACGATTTTTCCAGTGATTTTGATCGGGGCTTCACCGTTGGTAACAGAAAAGGTCATTGAAAGCTCTTGCCCGACGAAGAAAGGAAGTTGCGTGTCAATATACAGTCCGCCGGCACTTAAATTTTGAATAAAATCCGTAAAAGCGCATTTGTTGCCTGCACAATCAACATGGATAAAGGTAGATTTCCTTGGATGTTTCCGTCTCTCTTCGTATTTGGGCAGCCATCGTATCTCCAATTTTTTTAGGAGATCTCGCGTCTCTGCTTCGGGCATGTTAAAGATTAATTCAAACAAACGGCCCCGGACTTCATTGATGCTTATTTTTTTATCTTTAGCTGTCATCGGCTTCTTTTCTTACTTTTTTAAGATTGACGGTTTCGTAAAAAGTCTTTTGTGAGCGACATCGAGCAATTTTGGAAAAAGATTCATGATGAGTCTGGCGTTAAAAATTGCAAGCTGTTTGAGGGCGTTAGCCCGAGTTCTTGCAATTTAGCCAGGCGAGTCATGAATCCCAAAATTGATTGCGGAGCGAGCAAAATCAGACTTTTTACGAAGCCGTCAAGATTGATGCTCCGCAAAACGGGATTTCCGGCCTGTCTCCACCCATTCATGATTATTCCACCAAAAAAAGGGCTGCTGATTAAGCCAACCCCTTGTAATCATTGGTGGAGCTGAACGGGATCGAACCGTCGGCCTCATGACTGCCAGTCATGCGCTCTCCCAGCTGAGCTACAGCCCCATATAAAAATTGAGAATTAACAAAAGGTGCTATTGGTGTCAATAATTATTTTGGGCGAAAATTTACAACGAGAAGGTATTGACAAAAGTGACGATGAAAAATAATATAGATGTTTTGCAAATTACAACTTACTGAACATACAAGATTTTAACCTAAATGAGCGTCAACGCTATTGAGACGATCTATAAAATAATAAGGTATGACAATGGATCCGAAAAACTTTATGGGAATATCAAAAACTTATACTTCACAGGCCAAAGATAACGGCGCCTTTAGGGAGTTTGATGCCACTGAGCTTTACTGTCCAAAGTGCAAACGCCCGGTCCCGGTTCGCAAACGCCTTCTGCTAGTGTTGCCGGAAGGCGATAAATATGAATATCTGTGCGAGTTCTGCTCCGAGTCTGTTGGATCAAAGATCGATCGGCAGTTAAAACCCCCAACGGTCATTATCTAAACTTAACACAATATTAAGGTAGAAAGGAATTTTATGCTCAGGTTAATGCGGGAACAAGCGGGCAGCTGGCTAATCAAAGTACTTTTAGGTGCTATTGTTATAGTTTTTGTATTCTGGGGTGTCGGAAGTTTCAGGTCACAAAGAGGTGACAGGATTGCGACAGTCAACGGTGATCCGATTACCCTGGACGAATATAGAAACACTTTCGATAATCTTGTTGATCAGTTGCGCAGAAGATTCGGGAACAACCTGGATGGAGATATGATCGAAAAACTTCAGGTAAAAAAGCAGGCCTTAAATCAGTTGATCAATAACACGCTGTTGCTCCAGGAAGCCAAAAGGCTTAAATTTCGAGTTTCAGACACAGAACTTGCCGGCGCAATTTCGGAAATCCCGGCTTTTCAGGAAGCCGGAAGGTTTGACAACCGGCTTTATAGAAATGTTCTGGAGCGCCTGAGAATGACCCCTGAAGAGTTTGAAGTGGCTCAAAGAAATGGGATAATGATTGAAAAATTATCGACCCTCGTTACAAGTGGTGTTAAAATTTCAGACCAGGAAGCCATGGAATGGTTCAACTGGGCCAATGCATCCGTAAATATCGATTTCGCACTATTCGAGCCCGACCATTACAAAGATGTCAATCCTTCTTTGGAGGAAACAAAAACATACTTTGAAAGCCATAAAGAGAATTATAAAACGGAAGCGATGGTGAAAATCCGTTACCTGCATTTCAGCCCGGACGAATATCGTTCTAAAGTGACGATTTCCGATGAAGAACTGCTGGAATATTATAACGAAAACCAGGAAGCGTTTAAAACCCCGAAAACTGTTGAGGCCAGACATATTCTTTTTAGAGTTGATGAAAATGCCACCCCTGAAGCTGTGAAAAAGATACAAGAACGCGAGCTCGACATATTGAAATTGGCCAAGGAAGGCAAAGATTTTGCCGAACTGGCCAAACAGTATTCAGAAGGGCCGACACGAGACAGTGGCGGATACCTTGGCTCATTCAGAAAAGAAGCCATGGTAAAACCCTTTGCAGATATGGCCTTTTCCATGAAAGCCGGAGAAATCAGCGAACCGGTTCGCACACGATTCGGATGGCACATCATTAAGGTTGAAAAGGTAAATAAAGCATCTGTTCTTTCTTTTGACGAAGCCAAAGAGCGAATAAAAAAGAAACTGGCCGGAGAAAGGGGAAAAAATCTTGCTTACGACGAGGCAGAAGCGGTGTCTGAGGTTTCCTTTGAAGAAAACGACCTTTTTAAAATAGCAAAAGAACGAAATCTGAAAGTTTTAACCACCAATTTCTTTTCAAGAAAAGGCCCGGAAAAAGGGATAAGTACGCCTTCAAAATTTGCATCGTTTGCGTTTAATCTCTCGGTTGGGGAAATTAGCGATATCCAGGAATTCGAAAACGGATATTATATTATCCAGCTTATTGATAAAATTCCACCGAAAATACCCGAATTCACCCAGGTAAAGGAAACAGTCAGGGCTGACTTGGTCAGGGAAAAACAGGGAGAAAAAGCAAAAACAGATGCAAATTCATTTCTGGCAGCTTTAAAAAGCGGCAAATCCATGGACGCGGAAAGCAAACATTTTAATTTAACACCAACATCCACCGGTTTTTTTAAGCGCAGTGACTCAATTCCTAAAATTGGGCCCGAACCCGAGATTGCCGAGACTGCTTTTCAGTTGACCAACGAAAAAAAATTGGCGGAAAACGTTATAAAAGGTGTCAAAGGGTATTATATTATTCAATTCAGTGGCAGAAAAACACCGGAAGCTGAAAATTTTAACAAAGAAAAAGGGGATATTGAGAAAAGACTGTTAGCGCAAAAGGAATCCAGAACTTTTGATGCGCTGCTGACACAAATTAGAAGCAAAAGTGACATTTCTATTCAAGAGGGGTTTTTGGAATAGATTTTTTTCATTCCTGATCCGGGGTTAAAATCTTGCGCCTGTCGAAAAAATAATTTCCATGTTGATATCAACTGAAAAGAGAATATTTATTTTGCAGAAAAGAAAAATGTGCTGGATTAAAACCGTCGGATACCGTTGGGAGAATCGGTTTTTCTGATAGATTGAGCAGACAGTCAATATTTTTTACTCTCCAATGATCTTGACCAAAACCCTTTTTCGTCTTCTGCCATCGAACTCACCATAAAATATCTGCTCCCAGGTACCAAAATCGAGTTTTCCATCGGTTATTGCAACAACCACTTCCCGGCCCATAATCTGTCTTTTCATGTGAGCATCAGCGTTGTCCTCTCCCACATTATGCTTGTACTGGGAAACCGGTCCGTACGGCGCCAGTTTCTCAAGCCAGACCTCGTAATCGTAGTGAAGACCGGATTCATCATCATTGATAAAAACAGAGGCTGTTATGTGCATGGCGTTGCACAGAACAAAACCCTCTTTAATACCGCTTTCACGCAAACATTTTTTAACTTCAGGCGTAATATTAACAAAACCCCGGCGGGAAGGTACTTCAAACCACAACTCTTTTCGATAGCTTTTCATTTTGGCCCCCATTCGGAAATATTTTTCCTTTAATGTTAAAGGGAATGATGTGCTTTCATTGGCCTTCCTACTGTAGACTTCGTCCAATATTTGAGATATATTCTATTATTTAGTTATTATCAATCATTATGTAAAGAATCCCCCCGCTAAGCGGAGCAGGCAGGGCCCATCTTAGATCCCGCCACGCGGGGGAGGACCAGGCTTTGGTTTCACCCCATAGGGGTGTGGTATAAACTTCAACTCAAACAGTTGGAGTGTTGGAATAATGGGGTATTGGATTGTTGGGTCTAAAAGCGCAATTTTTCTGAATAAATATCACAGAAACACTCATAGTACTGATAAACTTGATAATGTTTCTCAAGTACCTCATCCCATTACTCCATCACTCCATTATTCCGGCTACAAGATTCTCAGGCTGAGCCGGAGGAAGAGACAGGATGATGAGCAAAACAAAAAACGGGCCGAAGAAACCGGTACACAGCAGAAAGAAATTTGTGACAGCCGTTGTCGCAAATAATGCAGGAGAGATTTTTGACCTCCATGGATATGCAGCTGCAGGGATGGCAGGTTCTTCCCTTATTCCCCTGACATTGGATGACACGATTCATATGCCATTCGGGGGAGAACTTATGATGATGCCGGACAGAAAGCCTGTTCTTTACAATATTGGAAATCACCGGTTTGAAATATTGGATAAAAATCCATACACACCCGGAGAACCGATTTTCCCGGTTGCTGCATTTAATTCACCCGGTTTTGTAATTTCTTATGTGAGCGCATACCAAGAGAACACTGCCGCCGGATATCTTCCCCTGTTTTCATACGGGGCAATCGGATGGCACAAGGGCAAATTCAGATCCGCAGTAATACGGGTGGATAGAGAACGGCGGCAGGATTTGCGATTGATGAAAACCGAAGAAATTGTTGCCGGAATCGCTGACATACAAAAGAAGATGCCTGACAACCGGCTGGAAACCCACCTTGAAAAATGCGCCATGGAATACGGCTGCCCGGCAGCCAAGAATTTCTTTTTGGGAAGATATGAAGCACCGCTACCGACCTCCCCACGCTGCAATGCACTCTGTTTTGGCTGTTTGTCCCTTCAGAAAAACAGTGAAATTCCTAACAGCCAGGCCAGAATTAATTTCACGCCATCTTCTCCAGAAATTGCAGAAGTGGCCCTTTTACACATAAAGCGGGTAAAACGTAGCGTTGTCAGCTTTGGACAGGGGTGTGAAGGAGATCCCTTGCTGGCCGCCAACGTCATTGCACCTGCCATAAACAAGATTCGCTCCGTGACCGGTCGCGGTACCATCAACATGAACACCAATGGGAGCAAGCCACACACGCTGAAAAAGCTGTTTGAAGCAGGCCTCGACAGCATTCGCATTAGTCTCAACAGTGTCAGAGAAGACTGCTATAATGCATATTTTCGACCCAACAGTTACAGCTTTTTGGATGTTATACAAAGTATTGAAACTGCGCTACAACTGGGGAAATTTGTATCCATTAATTATTTAAATTGCCCCGGATTTACGGACACGCCAAAAGAACTGGAAGCGCTGACTCAGTTTTTAATGCAACATCCCATAAACATGATCCAATGGCGAAATCTGAATTTTCGACCCAATGAGGTATTGGGATATTATGTCTGCTGATTGCCGACCACGGCACTCCCTTGGGGATGCAACATATTCTCAATCAAATTAAAGAATCTTTTCCGAAATTAAAATACGGATACTTTAATCCTCCAAAGGAAAAATTTTACGCGAATTGACCCTAACGTTACAAGGGAACCATTAAAAATCATGCGCTGGATAGAAGCAAAGGTCATTTTTGAATTCCAAGACACGCAATTGGCCACGGATCTTATTTCCAATCTGTTTTATGACCTTGGCCTCCAGGGCGTCGTCGTGGAGACGCCGGAAATCGAGTCTTCGGAAGATTGGGGGGACGATGCCGTAATCCCCGAACATTGGGCGGTGATCGGCTATTTCCCCGATGATGCTCAGTCAAAAAAACGACTCAAAATAATTAAAAAAAATTTGGAGAAACTTGAAGCAATAAACGGCGTTATATCCCATACCGTTTATGCCGGGATCGATGAAGCAGACTGGGACTGAAACATGGAAAGCTTTTTTCCAGACCGAGAAAATAACCACAAATATTGTGGTGAAACCCACCTGGAAAGAATATTCCCGGAAGGGTGATGAAATCGTCCTTGAGATCGATCCGGGCATGGCTTTTGGTACCGGAACCCATCCCTACAACACGCATGTGCATCGCCATGATTGAAAAATATCTTAAAAAAACCGGTTCTTTTCTGGATGTGGGAACCGGTTCAGGCATCCTTATGATTGTAGCCGCAAAGCTTGGCGCAAGCAAGGTGTGGGGAACGGACAATGACGACATTGCTGTTGATGTTGCATGGCAAAATTTGATGCAAAACAGGATATCAGAAACAACGTTTAAAATCTTAACCATCCCATCTTGTGGACACGGTGACCAGAGCGCTTCGATCTGGTGGCTGCCAATTTAACGACAACGGCGGTTGTAACCCTCCTCGTTGACATAAAAAGGGTCCTAACCCCAAACGGCCTGCTGATTTGCTCGGGTATCATTGAAGCGGACAAGAAAAAGGTTTTGGGAAAAGATGGCAATTCTAGGGCTTTGAAGCCCTTGAGGTGCTTATCAAAGAAGGCTGGGTTTCATTTGTTTGCAGGCCGATGTGAAGGAATTTTAAGACGTTCCGAATTTCTTTTAAATTTTAGGAAATTCCTTTACCTACTCATTTGTACGTGTTCAGGGGGTGTGCTTCCTCGTGTAACGATACCTGCCCGCTTGTGCCCCTGGACGAGACCGAGAATTTCATGGGTCTTTCGGCCGGGAACTGCATCGGAATTCAACTCTTAAAGATCAAAAGCGGCTATTTTTAGAGCTCATTTTACAATTTTTCAGATAGATAGCGTGGTCCGACCTCAAATCAAAGGTGCAACCGTCTGCTTAGCCAGATTTTCCATTAATTTAATTATTTGGTTGTTAATCTTAATAATCTTTTTTGGGGAAATCAAACTCAAATTGTCAACGCATATCAAATGCGTTTTCCCGTAAACTCGGTTACCGATGGATGTAAATTCCTTGACCGTTTGTTGAATGTTCGACGCCTTGAAATTATTATTTACCAAAACCTGTTCGCAAAAGAATTCATAACATACCAATGGCCTTCCGTAATCCAACCTGCATCCATAAGGACTCATCCAACCGTTTTTTTTATCATACTGAATATTTTGAAGCTTTATTAAACGACTCAAGAATAGGCTTTCTACGGATTCTCTGCATATTTTTTCATCACAACATGTTGTTTGGCATTTTAAGCAAAATTCATTTGATATATCACCCACTCTCTTCAAGATCTCTTTCTCGAGGGATATATAGCAGTGGATTAAGCTCGATAAAGGGTTAAAATCTTTTCCGCTCATAATTTAACGCTTTAATTTTATTTCTATCTTTGTCGCAATAGACGCGGTATTCAGTCATTTTGTTGCTAGTCTGGTCAATTTGAAGAAGGAAAACCCCTTTGCCTTCAAGAGCACCTGGTCGAGTTTCTTCTTTTTCATAATAACAAGACAACAGATCAATGCAATAAAATTAGGCCGTCACAATTCAAGGATTAAACCCATTCTCTACCATGTCCGAATTCACCAGCTGGTTATTTGTCAATTTCGAGCCTTATGATTTTTCCAAAAAAAAAGGTTGACATGATCACATCTCGCCCTTATAATTAAGCCATTGCTTAAATACTTAACTTCTGTATGGTTGCCCCATGAAAATAGAACCTTTCGAGATATTCAAAGTGTTGAGCGTGGACACACGCGTAAAAATAATCGAGCTGCTTAAAGCCCAGGGACCTTTAGGGAGCTAAGGATATTTCCGCAGCAATAGGGATAACCACAGCAGCTGTATCCCAACACCTCAAGATATTAAAACAAGCAGGTCTCGTCAGAAGCGAGAGGAAAGGATACTGGATTCCATACTCAATAGACGAGAAAGCCATGGAAAACTGCCGGCAATTATTAACTGAAGTTTGTACGTGCGGATGCAAAGGAACCGGAGAATTTAGAGAATCTGAAAGATCGAACTTAGAATCCCTAAAAAAAGTATGAGGAAGAGCTCAGAAATGAGTTGAGCATTGTGACAGCAAAGGTTAAATGAGTTGGAGTCCAATAAAGTGTAAGCATTTTTTTTGCGCAATTAATTAAGTTATTGCTTAATCGCTTTAACAAAAAGGAGGTGATCAAGATGGCAGAGAAAAAGAACGTCTGTGGGTGTGGCTGTATCCCGGTGAAACAAGCCAGTGAAAAAGCAGACAAAGACAAAAAGAACGTCGAGAAATCTAAGTAGATAGAACGTTGTATGTCACCAGCAAAGGGGATGGGAGTGTAGAGAAAAATTCCTGTCCCCTTTCGCGGTATTGTCGTTATTGAGGGCTAATGGTGTCACATACAATCTTGGATGAAACGAATAAAATCAAAAATGTCCCTATTATTGCACCTTCCACAAATAAAGCAATTATTGTCAAGAAAGGGATTCTGTATTTCTTTTTTCATTAATGCGTCCGTTTGTAAATATGATTAAAGAAGAAAGGGGGCAAGTTTACTTTTGCCCCCTATTAATATTGTTCAGCTTTTTACCTGTATGTTTTTAGCTTTTCAGTTATATTTGTAGGCCTCGAATCTCTATATTGTTAGAACATAATCAACGTTATACTCTTCTCTTTTACCATCAAGGGTCAAACATAGACTTGACCCATTTTTCTTCATTATAAACGCTATAGGGGATATTGGAAAATCAATCCCATATTTCCCTATTTTTAAAATTTACTTGATTGAACCTTGGATGTTATCCGCTCTCTGGATATTTATAAACGTTCAAACCGATTATAGCATCAGTACCCTCGATCTTCTGATTGCCCCGTGTACTGGCAATTGTTATTGTTTTACCAGATTTAGAGGGTCCAAAGTCCTTTGTCAAATCTATCTCAATAATTAGTTTGTCGCCTTTAATTTCCCAATCCACGTTCTGCATTTCTTCACCTTTTTTCATGTTTTAGTCTATACCAATCCTGAATTGTTACTTTTAATAAGGTAGGATATCATACCAACATCACTAATTCAACGATATTCCTTAAGGTAGTCGTGGTAGGAATGCCGGTTGCCCGACACCCCCACACAGGTAGGGTCGAGAACTGGCGCGGTGCCTTGAAGGTCCGTTTTCAGTTCCCGCCTCGTCAAACGCAGCATGCGCATTACTGGTGCTGGTGTCACGTATTGAATTGTTTGAACAGCGACATCTAATTCGCAATCATTGATGCAGCATACTACAAATTAACATATTAAAATAACAGCAAATATCTTTTTATATTATTGACACCAATCTTTTACAAAAAAATCAAAACGCACCCTGATCCACAGAAGCCATCAACTGCTTTTGATCCGCTTCAGTGGGCGCAAAGACCCCCACATTTCCAAGCCGAATGTTCTTCAACCCGACATTCTTGACCCTTCTGTAAGCTTCGATCATTTCCCCTACGGTGGGACTTCTAAAATTCTTCATGCGGTATTCAGGGAAAAAAGCCAGGATCGTAAAGGGGATACCAGCGTCTACGTCTTTAAGGATTCGGGCAATGCTTTCAAGAGCGTCGGCTTCCACCAGACCGGGAATGTAGAGGGACAAAACTTCCAGGACAAAGTCTCGCTGGAGAATTTCTTCCGGGAGTTTCAAAATGGCACGGTTGGAACATCCGGTGAGCCACTGGTGCGTGTCGTCGTCAAAGGCTTTGATGTCGAGCCAAAAGGCATCCACCCCCGAATCTTCCAAATAATCGAGATGATCGGGGGTAAGCCCGTAACCATTGGTTTCGATCAACACCCAGAGCCGGGTATGTTGATGGATTAAACGGGCACATTCTCCGTAAAATTCAGGATTGCAGGTCAAATCGCCGCCGGTAAACGCGGCAATATTTCTCACCGGGCCGAATCCCTGGGGACCCAATACAATGGATTCAGGGCTCAGGATTCCAGGGCACGCATCTGATCGTCTTCCGTAAAGGAGACAGCTTCCGCAGCACCGGCAGGTATCATGGGCGTGCCAGGCGGTCGATTTTTCCCGGGGCTCTGCAAGAGTGACCGATTTCTCATAGTCGATGGCGTCTTTTAAAATGTCTTCGGGCGTATACCAGGTACCGTTTTTTACCTTGCTGAAATACCAGGAATGGCATTTCCGGCACGAAAAGTTGCATCCTGACTGATAAATGGACAGGTAATTTTCAGGACGTGACAAATGGATGGACGTAACAAGGCGATGGAGTTGTTCGTTTTCATATTTTAATGTTACCTGGCACGCCGGCGCACGTTTCTCGTCGACCTCCACCAGACAGCTTCCGGCAGAAAACTCTTGTCCTGTTATCCTGCAGATATGGGATTGCATATTATCCCTCAAAGAGAAGTCCTAAAATCTTCTTAAACGACTCTTTTTGACCCCAGATTACAGAGTCCTAACCTAAATTTTTTCAAAACGGCACGGCCCCTGCGATCTGGTGAAACCGGTTGTCAGCCCTTGGACTCAAAATAATTCGATAGCAATTTTTGCCATTCACCGATGAATTCTTCGTAAGCACCCTCATTGAACCCAGCAATAAACTCCTCTCCGGCTGTTGATAGGGCAAGATATTTGTACGTCACCTGAATCTTTGTTTTTGAGGATCCCAGTTCTGTACACTTCACTGTGACAACGCCAACTTTATATTCGGGTTCAATTTTGTAAAATTGCACGAAATGCGATTTGAGGTCATATTTCTTTACTATCCAAATCGCATCAGTTGTTCCGTGATCATGGTTTTTAGTTAAAAAAACATAGTCCTCGGAAAGTTCGGTTTTTCCCATCACATTTTCGTAGTCCCAGCCTGGAACCCAATGTTTTTCACCTTCGGGACTGAACAATGGAAATAGCTCAGCTATGGGAAGATCCATTTTAAAGGCTTTTGTGTGGCTGATTGATTTCATAGCTTCTCTTTGCGGGGTTCGTTGCACCTGACCAGCGGGCGCAAGATGAGCTGAATCCCCGACTTTTGAACGTTTTATCTATTATATCGAGATGTTCCTGTGGCCCGACCGCCATTCCCTTTCATCAACCGACCATGGGTTGTGTTTTCAGGCCTCCTGATTTCATTCCGATCATCGTGGCTGTAGCACAACTTCCAAACAGATGGGTCATTGCAACAATAGGAGTGACAAGGGCAGTGGTTTCCACAAGTGTCGCAACAGCTAATCCTGAAGGCAAACCTAAAGGTGAAAGGATTAGAGCTAGCATGGGAGCAACTGAAGCCGCCGGTCCTATGGCCGCCATACCGATCAACGCAGACGATATAGAAACTTGTAACAATTGAATAATCCCCAATGGATGGTTATAGACTTGCGACACAAAGACTGTCATGAACCCAAAGAGAAGAGGATAAGCATGGCGGTTCATCACTATCCCCAGTGGTACTACAAGTTCGACCACATCATGAGACTGTCCCAGATCGTCCTCAAGGTGCTTTATGGCCATCGGCATGGCTACCAGACTGTTGCTAGACACAAAGGCTAAAGCCAACGGATCTCTGAGGGCCTTCAAGATCTTTCCAGTCGGCAATTTCGTGACCACTCGCATAGCCACTACATACAAAACACACATGAAACCACAACAAAGATAAAAGAGACCTGTGACTTTGCCAAGTACAAACAGATATTGTGAACCGATTGTTGCGATCTGTCCAGCTACGAGGCAGCACAGTCCCACGGGGAGCCCGTAAAGGGCCCAGGTCAGTATCTTGAAAAAAGTTTCGTACAATCCCCGTAAGACTTCCAGCAGCCGACCACTTGCCTTGCTTTGGTTTAGACCAAGAGCCAACCCCATAAGGATACTTACAAAAATTACGGCGAGGCTATGGTCATTGGCAAAGGCCCAGAATATGTTTTTTGGGACAACGCTCACAAAGAAATCGACGAACCCTCTTACACTCTCTTCGCTAAGTGTTGGTTCAGACGGAGCGTAAAGGAGAAGTTCTCCCAGCATTTTCTGGTGCTCGCTACCAAGACCTGATCCTGGTTTTCCGAGAATTGCTCCGAGAACACCTACAGTTCCACCCAAGATAACAGTTATGGAAAAGATCACTATAAGTCGCCCTATGTACTTGTTTGCCTTGCCCGAACGTAGCAATTGTCCCAAACTGTGCGTGATAGCAGAAAAGACTATTGGTAAAATAGTCATGGAAAGAAGCGACAAATACAACTTGCCTATCGGAATGAGGTGCTTAGCCGTATCTTTGGAAACGAAAGCGATAACAATTCCTAGTGTAACAGCCAATAGATTTACCCAGAAATTCCGAAGTAAAGCCAACACACGATGCCATATATTTATATTTTCCTCGCTCATCTTGATCTTTCCATTGCACTGCGGCCAATGTTTGAAGTTAGGACCCACAAGTTCGTGCCATCCTGGACCAGATAGCACAGGTCCTTTGAAATCACAGCCTTTCTGAGAAGATTCCCCTTTGTGGGTAACAACCGGTTACCTGGTTTTCTGGAAAGCCGGGTTTAAAAATCGCTTTAATTCAGTCCTCATTTTTTTGAGATCTAAGAAAAGATTGATAAAAGCCAGTAGATTGGGACTTGCCGGTGATACTGCAATGGCTATGGTGTCTTTAAAGTCGGGAACAGGGAAGAACCGGAGCTGCAATGCAATCATGGGATTTTTATTCAACCTATGAAGGATGTCTAACTCTTCGCCGTATATTGCGAGCACCTCGCCGCGCATTACCGCCTTGAGCATACTTTCAAGGTCAGAATATTGAACCAAGTCCGCCTTGGGAAAAATGCCCTTCGCAAAATCAACATAAGAACTTGCCCGAAGGACACCAATTCGAGTGCCCGAATGGTTGCAGAGTGCTAATACGTCTGTTTCGATTTTGGACTTGGAAACGGAGAGCCTGTCAATAAGAATGCCCGTTCGCAAAACCGCGTATGGGGAAGTAAACCGTAAGTATTGGGCACGATCAAGAGTTACACTGAGCTTCGAGATACCTATATCGGCTCGTCCTGATGCCACGAGCTGACATACCATATTGAAATCCTTGGAGGAACGATCCAGCTCAAGCTCTACCCCAAGCCCTTGAGCGATTCTAACCGCTAAAACAATATCGCAACCAATGAGACGTCGACCCTGGAAAATGTAAAACGATTCATTTGGATATTCCCCAACATCATCGAAAGCAAAAAAACCGGGTTGCTCACCGCTGTACTGTGCGACAACAATCTTGCCTCTCTCTTTTATTTTCCTAATATCCAGTGGCCAAAAATCTCCAGCGTTTAACGGTGAGCAATCGCACAGTGCAAGGATGCAAACCAGTGTTGCCAATAGGATTCGTACACAAGAACCTCCGCCCCGGGACGGACAGACCCTGTTCCTAAATATGAAAGTTAATCCCCTCATCGATTTTCCCTTACCTCCTCGGTCAGTCTTGATTTTAACTTTTCCCCGTGCAGTTATTCCGGGACACACGTTCGGAGGGATCCTGACGGTAGTATTCCTGCAAAACACGATAAAGGTCAGGTGCATGCTCAATCATTAACCGCGGCTGATCGAAGAATTGCTCTGTGGCCACGGCGAAAAATTCCGCTTCGTTAGTCGCACCGTAGGCATTGAGGAAAGATTTCTTGCCTTTTTTGGTGTCGTGTTTGAGACGTAGATATTCACGCGAACATGTCAGGACCCAGTCACGGTATTCAGCCCGGTCGCGCAGTGGAGGTGTACCGTCGGCCGCACCGTCGAGCATGTCCAGTTTATGGGCGAATTCGTGGTAAATAACGTTGTGACCTGACTCAGGATGGCGGCCACCGCGCAAGGCTGCATCCCAGATAATAATTACCGGCCCCTGCTGGAACGCCTGCCCGATAATGGGATGCTCAAGCTCCACTGGTCCGGATCTATTTTCAAAGAAACCTGGTCTGCGTTGAGGCGGAACAACGGTAGAAGGATAGACGATGATGGATTCGACATTCCGGTAGTAGTTGTGGGGCAGGCCCAGAAGAAGCATACAGGCCTGAGCGGAGATCGTGACGCGGATCTCGTCGGTAAGTTCCAGTCCATCAGCCCCTTCCCAATTTTTTTCGGCGATAAACACCTGGATCAGGGCACGCAGGTGAGCACGCTGGGCATCTTCCAGCATGCAGTAGTGGACAACGTTACGGCGGATTATATTCTCCCATAAGGAAGGAAAAGGAGCCTGAGTGAGCTTCTTTCGACGACGATCGATAAACCAATGAAACATTTGAATTTCCTATTGTTCTTTTGCTTTTGGTAACTGGGGTCGGACCAAGCTGCTCTGCTGATATTTTGAGATTATCATCCCAAAAACTACTGTTTTCATGGATAAAATTGCGACTCTAAGCAGACTGCGCTTCACGAAGATGGTACAAACCTTCGGCCCCTTGATCACCGATTACTGTTCACATTTCATTGCCCTTTGCCTATACTTTTCTCTTAAACGTGCGTTTTTGACCCTAAAAATGCCCTTTTAAGACCTTATTGGACGCCAGCTTTAAACGTTTTGCTTATTATATCAGCATCTTTCGGCCCGACCCTCATTCTTGGCCATTACCTAACAAAGTCATTATTTTGATTGCTACATGCTACGAGGCTGAACTTCTCAAACAAACAAGGCCAACGCTGAATTGAGCTGCGGTGAGTAGAAGCTAAAGTATGCCCAAGAAGAGAAAAAGCATTAAACATGCAAAGCAAGCCTGGGCGCCACGGCTTTTAGCCGTCAGACTCAAATGATTTGTTCGGCCTTGGTTTGTCAACAAGACGTCCTGTAACGTAACGATGAAGAACGCTTGAAATGAGAGTTTGGTAAGGCATGCCGTCTTTCAATAGCAATAGCCTGAAGTCTCCTCCAGAACCTTAGAGGATATCCTCTAATATTTACCCGTTTATCTTTTTTCAGCGTTTTTCGAGCATACTCTCGGTGTTTATTAATTTCAGCTTTAAGGTTTGAAACGGACTTCCATTCTCCCCGTTCAAAGGAATCGAGTATATCTTGTTCTTCTTTATTGAGTTTTATTGTGCTCATTCTTTTCCTCCGAGATAATCTCGCGTTGCTTTACGGCTTGGAATTATAGTTTTTAAATATTTGCCATTCTCATCTTCAACAAATGGAATAAGATAAGCGTAATTGTCTATGTCAACTATAATTATCTGTTGATTTGGATATTTCTCTTGATTAGGGTGTTGAACAACGTCAAGAATGTCCCTCCGCTCAATGTGCATGACAACCTGTTCGAAACTAATACCACGTTCAGCTTTGAGTTTTAGATTCTTTTCATAGTTCCATCTGTAATAATCCAACTTCATAATATTAATTTTAAGCACGATGTGTGCCTTATGTCAACAACATTAAAGTGCACGTATGCCTAATGTCTGCAGATAACCAGCGGACCTGATATCTCTCAATCCTGCACAGACCTTAACGTAAGTGCCTGAGTTTCTTCCCGTATGGTTCATCCGCCTTGTTAGGGCTTAGCCCTCATTGTCTTCTTTGCCACTAATAACTTCTGCAACCAGGCTTGCCGCCCTTCCGGTGAACTGACGGCACTTCTCCATCATTCCTTTATCGACGAAAGCCTGACGCTCCTCTTCCTTGCTTAGATCACAGCCTGTAAGTTCAAAACAATTGATTGACATGTATTCTTCCTCAAAGGCCTGTAAAAATTGCTGAACCTTTTCATAGACAGTTTCATAAGACTGTTCGGCATTATCACGACCATATAGAATGCCAAGTGCCATAATACCGCCCGTAACAGCACCGCACATGCCACTAGTCCGTGCGATACCGCCACAGAATCCAGTAGCGATACGAGGGATTAGTGGAGAAATAACACCTGCTTCATCAGACACTGCAGTTAGGACACTTTCAGCACAGAACAAACCATCTGCGCCGAACATCTTTTTTGCCTTTTCCTCTACCAGTTTTGTATCCATAACAACTTCCTTTTCTGGCGCGCCAACGTCAGCATAAGCTGCTGGGATGAAGCGCCAGCGAAATCCCAATCAAGGTTCATGCCATGGTTATCATTTTTAATGGCTAAATATAAAATGCCTTTAGTTTAAGGGCGGTTTCTTTGAGTCTCTTATCATTCGTCCAAAAAGAAATGCCGGACAATTGAGCAGATGATAGAAGGTGCACATCGACAAAACCGATTCCGGTTCCACTCAAATGGTTCTGTTCAATGAAATATAGATATTCAGCGAGATCTATAGTTGGCGCTTTGGGAAGGGCTTGTAGCAGGGCCAATATTTCAGACCGATTTTTGATATTCCCACAAGCTAACTCACCAATTACAAAAGGGTGACAAACAACCTCTCCATCAAGCAATAATTCCTCAAGTTGGATATCGCCCTTTCGTAGGTGATTAACCCATACAGAAGTATCAACCAGAACCATCGTTATAACTTTGCCGACCTACGCCTCGGTATAGGCCGCAGATCTTTTTCTGTTCCGCCCAGCTTTGCAAGTCGCTTGCTGCTTTCACGGGCAATCAAGGCTTCTAAACCGAGTCTGACCAAAGCGGTTTTTTCTTTGATTCCGGTTAAGCGAGATGCTTTTTCCAATACATCGTCGTCTATGTTTAATGTTGTTCTCATATGTATTAATATGCATCTTTTATGCATATATGTCAATTTAAAAATTTAATGATAACCCACAAACCCCGCAGTTAGCGCAGTTTGTCTTGTATTGACGGGCATTTCATGATGAAGCGTGATTACTAAACCACGGAGGTGCCTTCATGCTTCATCGTTATTGCAATCAGTTTTTGGATTATTGCCGTCTTGTGGATTTTTCAATACGTTCCATCCAAGTACTGACTGCTCGATTGAACGAATTCAAAGCCTACCTGAAATTACAGAAAATCGGGTCTGTAAAAAAGATCACATACCCACATCTAATCGATTTTGTGGCCGATTTTAACAATCCATCCATCCATGTCCGCAAATCACGCATCTGGACGCTCAGACAGTTTTTTCACTTTCTGACGCTTCACCGGCACGTGCCCAAAAACATCGCTCTCAAACTCCCTTATCCGAAAATCGAAAAAACCGTACCGCAGTTTCTCACAATCGATGAATACAATCGGCTTATCAACTATTTTTGTCGCAAGTCTGAAGACCTTTTGGGTTTGAGAAACCTTGTGATCATCATGCTGCTGGGCACGCTGGGGCTCAGAACCTCTACGCTGATTGCTCTGAATATCGAGGATATCGATCTCAGATGCGGTCTGGTATGGGTCAGGGAAAAAGGACAACGTCAGCGCAACCTGGTTTTGCCTCACAGTATTTGTAAAATCATTCATAAGTATTTGCAACTGCTAAGACTTAACAAAGGGCCGTTGCTGATATCTAAGCGAAAAAAACGCATCTCCCCTCGAACGTTGCAAGATATCTTCCGAACAGCAGCCGACCAACTCGATATCGATAAAAAGCTGCATGCCAGACTGTTCAGACATACCGCCGCCACTCATCTGAACCGCGTTGCCGGCATCGAAATCACTCAACACATTCTCGGACATAGCCGGCGCGCCAACACAATAAAATACGCTCACCTCAACCCGGATCAGTACGCCGTTTATATGAAAAAGCACCCATACATGAAAAAGGAGCCAACATGATAGCCCTGATCGATCTGTACCGTAAAAAACTTTTAAAGGTTAACGGATTTGCCGCTTCAACCGTGGACACCTACATAATCAGTATTAAGGCCTTCTGCGACTTTGCTAAAAACGAGCTTAAAATTGATCCGGTCAAAATAAAAGGTCCCCAACTGCTTCAATGGATCTCGTATCTTAAAAATACCGGCATCGGAAACAGCCGTATGGAAAATCATCACTATGCGCTAAAAAGCTTTTTTACCTTTCTTCAAAAAACCGGCGACAACCCATCGAACCCGGCCCAGACTCTGCCTCTTTTAATAAAGCGCCGGCGACAGCGCACAAAACCGATCTCAACCCGGGAAGCTTTTAAATTGCTTGATTCATTCGATCAAAGCTCCTGGCACGGTTTGCGTAATTATACCATGGTCTCTGTGTTATGGGCGCTGGGCTTGAGAACCAGCGAACTCACCGGCTTGAAAGTACGCTATTTTGAAACCGGTCACGGCAAGCGCATCGGTCTTTTGCGCGTCCGCGGCAAAAACAAAAAGCAGCGGGCACTGTTTGTTGTCGATCGACTCTTCGATGAACTCATACGATACCTGTCCCATCCCAAAGCACCGAACAAAAAGTGTGCTCCGCTTTTCCAGGCTGATACCAAAACAACGGCCATCTCAAATAATCGAGTACAGCGCATTGTCAAAGATCAGGCAAAAAAAGCCGGTATTGTTGCCGATGTTACACCTCGGGTGCTCAGACACTCTTTTGCCACAGAGATGTATCACTGTGGCGTTCCTCTGGCCGACATTCAGGTGATGATGGGGCACGACTCGATTGCCGATACTTCTATCTATATCCACGTGTCAGATAAACTGAAACAACTGGCTCTTGACAGCATCCTCATCTCAAGGAGGTTCTCATGGCAGTAACCGCAGATGATTTCTTCAGCCATATTGACGACTTCTTGCTATACCGGCAGGATATCTATGAGGCCAGCCCGCAAACCTTTAAAAGCAACCACGTCGATCTGAATCTGTTTAAAAATTTTATGGACTCATCGGATCAAAATACCATCAGTGGGCCGGCCATGATCAACTTTCAATACTATCTTAAAAACCAGCGTCAAAATTGCGGCGCTTCCATCAACCGAAAGATCTTTACACTCAGAAGCTATGGCAACTTTTTAAAGCTCCATGATGTCGCCTGTGCCCATGACCTGCCGTTTTATGACGTATTGAAAATACGCCAGGGGTATCGCAAACGCCCCAATGCCTTAACACCCCGGCAAATCAAGCTTTTGTTTAAAACCATCGATACCGACACCATCCTGGGAGTCCGTGATTTTGCGGTTTACGCCATAATGTATCAGCTCGGTTTGAGAGTCGGGGAAGTCCATGAACTCAACCTGAGAAGTCTTGATCTTAAAAACAAAAAGATTTCTGTCATCGGAAAGGGGAAAAAGCCGCGAACCCTGCATATCAATGACGAGTTGATCGACATCCTGAGCCATTACCTAGCCGTACGTGAAAGGTTTTTAAATAGTTGGATTTCCCCGGCACTGTTTGTCTCCAAAAAGGGGAACCGTCTGGCGATCCGCACCATGGAAGATAACCTGAAAAAAATCCTGATGCGCACATCATTCCAGGCGCCCTTTAATGTCTCTTGCCATACATTGCGCCACAGCATGGCTTCTCATCTAAATGACAACGATGTAGACATCTTGATCATACAGAGTATTCTCGGACATTTGTCCACGCGCAGCACTGAACCCTACATACATCCTTCACATGACCGAATCCGAAAGGCCATGGAAAAACTGCCGGGTGTTAAATATGTCAAAGAACTGATACGAAAAGGAGAATTAAATTTGCGATTCCAATCCAGCCGTCGCAGCCGCTATGGCGGAGTCGGCAAACCGTTTAGACCGAAAAGAGAATAGTATATCTTCTTGTACTTCTACTAATATCTATCTTTTTATTAACCGTTCTTTACATCGGGTAGGGAGAAGTGTCTCCAAATTATCTTTTACTATCTTTACTGATAATTATTTTTCTTGAAATATTTTTTATTTTAATGCAAGCTGTTAAAAAATAACTTCTTCTCATCATGCTTCATCAACAAATGCCATTCTAATTGCGCCTAACTTGG